>OGDY01001819.1_pt1 | contig 22025 bp, 12 predicted proteins | sample 1570341 | NCBI WGS metagenome assembly OGDY01 (sample SAMEA2581972, study PRJEB24529) | metagenome | biome: Human gut stool | place: China | collected 2011 | reverse complement strand
TAATTCTAAGTGCCGATACGGCGAGCGAGGTGCGGCAGCTGCCGGAGCGGTGCTTGAGCCGTTAGGCGGGAATTGTGCGGTATTGCCCTAATTATTATCTCAAAACACGAAATGTTCACTTCCCTGCCTGCGGATATTTCTTGTATACTAATGAAAAAGGAGGATGTTTCCCATGAAAAATACCCCTGCAATGGCCGATTATGAGCTGCGCCACATCGAAGCGCTGCGCAAAGATTTGGCGGGCTGCACCGTGCTGCTGAAAAAGGACGGCAGCTTCCCGCTGGAAAAGCCCTGCACCCTTGCCGCCTATGGCAGCGGCGTGCGCCGCACGATCCGGGGCGGCACCGGCTCCGGTGAGGTAAATTCACGCTACATCGTAACCATTGAGGAAGGACTGCAGCAGGCAGGCTTTACCCTGACCGGGATGGAGTGGCACACCGGCTATGAGCAGGCACGGGAAAAGGCCCACAAAGCCTTTTTGAAGCAGCTGAAAAAGGACGCCAAAGCCGCCAAGCAGAACTTTATCCTCTACGGCATGGGCAAGGTCATGCCTGAGCCTGAATACGACCTGCCGCTCAACGCTGAGGGCGATGCAGCAATTTACGTTGTTTCCCGCATTTCCGGTGAGGGCAACGACCGCACGCCGCTCAAGGGCGACATCCGCCTGACCGATTCCGAGGTGCGGGATATTCTGGCGCTGGACAAAAAGTTCACCCGCTTTATGCTGGTGCTGAATGTCGGCGGCGTGGTGGACCTCTCCCCCGTTATGGGCGTGCGCAACATTCTGCTGCTGTCCCAGCTCGGTGTCGAGACCGGCGGTGCGCTGGCGGATATTCTGCTGGGCAAGGCCAATCCCTCCGGCAAGCTGACGACCACCTGGGCCGCCTTTGAGGAATACCCTGAAATGCCCGACTTTGAGGACATGAACGAAACCCGCTACCGCGAGGGCATCTATGTGGGCTACCGCTATTTTGATACCTTCCGCAAAAAAGCTCTGTTCCCCTTTGGATACGGGCTTTCCTACACAGAGTTCCGCCTTGGGACTGCCGGGGTGGAGGCGAACGGTGCGCAGGTCACTGTGCGTACCACCGTGGAAAACACCGGCACTATGGCGGGGCGGCAGGTCGTGCAGGTCTACCTGAGCAAGCCTGCCGGTAAGCTCGATGTGCCCCGGCAGGAGCTTTGCGCCTTTGCCAAGACCCGCACACTTGCCCCGGGAGAAGCAGAAACTGTCACCTGCTCCTTTACCTTGCCGGAGATGGCAGCTTATGATGCCGAAACTGCCTCCTATATTCTCGAGGCCGGTGATCACCTTGTCCGTGTCGGTGTCAGCAGCGCCGAAACCGCCCCCGCCGCCGTCCTGCATCTGGACAAGACAGTCACGACCCTGCAGGCAAATAATGTGCTTGGCAGCACAGATTTCACTGACCTTACTGCCCCTGCCTCAACGATGGAACGCCCGGCGGGTGTGCCGGTCATCGAAATCGACCCGGCCGCGATTGCCTGTGAAACGGTAGCCTACGACCGCACCGAGGAAGTTCTGCCCGAGGTGGACGCCCTGACCAAGGAGGACGCCGCCTTGCTTCTGATTGGCGATTTCGATCCGAACGCAAAGGGGTTTGCTTCGATGATCGGCACGGCGGGCCACCATGTCTGCGGTGCTGCGGGTGAGAGCTGCGACAAGATCAGCGGCTTCCCCTTCCTTATTATGGCTGATGGCCCTGCCGGTCTGCGCCTTGCGAAGGAGTATTATGAGGACGGCAAGGGCAAGGGCAAGCACGCTGTCGGCAATGCCTCGATGCCGGATTCCATTATGGAAATGCTGTCCGGCCCGATGAAACTGGTGATGAGCCTGATGGGCGGCAACGGCAAGCCGAAGGCCGGCTGCGAGATCAAGACCCAATACTGCACGGCCATTCCCATCGGCACCGCGCTGGCGCAGAGCTTTGACACGGATTTTGTGCAGCGGTGCGGCGGCATCGTCGGCGAGGAGATGGAGCGCTTCGGCGTGCATCTGTGGCTTGCCCCGGCGCTGAACATCCATCGTTCGATCCGCTGCGGGCGCAACTTTGAGTACTACTCTGAGGATCCGCTCGTCTCCGGCAAGATGGCCGCCGCCATGACGCGCGGTGTGCAGGCTCATAAGGGCTGCGGCACGACCATCAAGCATTATGCCGCCAACAATAAAGAGTACAACCGCACCCGCAACAACAGCATGGTTTCCGAGCGCGCCATGCGTGAAATCTACCTGAAGGGCTTCGGCATCTGCGTGCGGGAGTCCCAGCCCAAGGCCGTCATGACCTCCTACAATCTGCTGAACGGCACCCACACCGCCGAAAGCCGCGGGCTGATTATGGATATTCTGCGTGCCGAGTTCGGGTATGAGGGCATCGTCATGACCGACTGGGTCACACCGATGGCGGATGCGCGCTCTGCACACCGGGATTCGCAGGCGCAGTATGTAGCTGCGGCAGGCGGCGACCTGTTCATGCCCGGCAACAAGGGTGATTATGACAACCTGCTGCAGGGCATCGACAGCGGCGCAGTGACGCTGGAGCAGGTAAAAATCAATGCCTCCCGCGTGGTCAGAATGGCGCGGGCGCTGACACAAGAATAAAACATAAAAACCTCTGCCAGACTGTTTGCCTGGCAGAGGTTTTTTGGATAAGCATTTACTTTTCGCGGTACTCCATCGGGGTTTGGCCTGTGACCTCCTGAAAAATCCGGCTGAAATAGTTGCGTGTGCTGAAAGAAAGTGCAGTAGCAATGTCCTGCACGGTCTGGTCGGTGCTTTTCAGCAAAACCTTGGCGCGCTCGATCTTGGCAAATTTGATGTAATCTGTCACGCTCAAGCCCGTTTCCTCCTTGAATTTGTGGGTCAGATAATATTCCGTGTAGCCCACCAGCGCTGCAATATCTGCAGCGCGTATTTTTTTATCGAGGTTCATCTCAATGTAGTCCACGCACTTTTGCACCTGCTGGCTGAGGTTGGGGTTTGTGCGGCATTTATGCACGCGCCGGACAAAGTCGTCATACATCATCAGTGCCAGAGGATCGAGGTCGTCCATCGTTTTTGCATTTTCGGCAGATTGGATGTAGCTGTCCCCCAGCGCGTAGGCTTCCTCCGGCGAAAGCCCGCCCTCGATGGCGGCACGGCATACCAGCGAGGTAAACACGATGATGCTGGTCTTGCTCTGGCGCAAAGCGTCATCGCTGCGCACAGGCACGCCCGCACTGATGCCCATACTGGCGGAAAGCGCCTGCTTGTAGTTCAAGTCTCCGGTGCGCACCATCTGCAGAAGTCCCTGCTCTGCCATCCAGACCTTGTGGCGATCATGGGCAGGCTGCTGCACGGCATTGCGTACCTGCGTCAAATCCTCGCTGTTAATGTCACTGATCGCAAGATGGTTACCGGTCAGACAATAATGCATCATCAGAGCGTAGCGGTGCAAGACTGTGCATTGCAGCACCGGTACGGTTTTCAACGCCTCGTACAGCTGCATGGACCATGCCACGCTCGTCTCCAGACGGTTATAGTATTGCAGCCCCTGCTCGATCCCGCGCAGCGAAACATCCTGATAAAACACCGGCCCGATGACCCAGGCGCGTTTCAGCGCACTGCCGTCCTTTTCAAAGGCAGCTGCCCATGTCATGCCAATGGCCGTGCCCAGTGTGACGGGCTTTGTGTGCCGGCTGCCGTAGTCCAGCATTTTTTTCTTGCAGCCGAATAGGTCAAATGCGCCGGAGAGGAACCCCGCTTCCGGGCAGTTGCTCTGCAGCAGGCTGCCATCGGCATTATAGCACCATGTATAAATGTTGCCGCCGCACTGGATCAGCTCAGAAAACAGCTCCATATTTTGAAAAACATCCATCGAATCACCCTCTTTTTATACCAGTATACCACAAAAAAGTGGCTGCCGTACAGACAACCACTGCTATTTTTATGCGTTGGCGTATCCGCCCAGCGTCGCAAGGCTGGGCTTCGGGGTGCGCTCCATCGTTTCGCGATTTACGGCAATCAGGCCAAAGTTCATAGCATAGCCCTTCTGCCACTCAAAGTTATCCATCAGGCTCCAGTGGAAGTACCCCTTGACCGGGATACCATCGGCGATGCAGTGCTGCACGCCCGCCAAGGCTGCCTCGATAAACGCCACGCGGCGCGTATCATCAGCGGTAGCGATGCCGTTTTCGGTCACGATCAAGTCACCCTTAAAGTCGGCGGCCACCTTGCGGATGACGTTTTCCAACGCCTGCGGATAAAACTCGTAGTCCATCTGGGTCAGCTCGGCACCCTGCGGGGCGGGCAGCTGCCCCTGCGCACCGTACAGCGTGCGGGTGTAGTTCTGCACACCAAGGAAGTCATCCTCTTTAATATAAGGAAGATAGTGGGTGAACTCTTCCTCCCACGCAGCGGCGGCAAAGGCTTCACCGCCCGGCTGGGCCTGCAGGTCATGCAGCGAGAGGGTCAGACCGACCTTGACCTCGGGGCAGATTGCCTTGATGGCCTCCCGCGCGGCAGCGTGGGCGCGCATCACCAGCAAATCGCCTTCGGGTGTGCGCTCGCTGACGAAAATTTTCGGCTGCGGTGTGCCGAACACGGCGGCGTTTTCGGCGGCGGCGTACTTCATATTTTCCATCATCTTCTGAAAGTTCATGCCCACCTGTACGCTGCCTTCGGCGGATTTGCCTGCACTGGCAGCAGCCTTGGCGGCCTGCTCTGCCATCAGGCGGAACCGCTTGGAGATTGACGCAAGCTGCAAGCCCATATTGGCCTCGTTGATGGTGCAGACATAGCGCAATTCGCTGCCCAGCTGTTCCATCACATAGCTGGCATAGCGCTTGAAGTATTCGACCGTGGATTCTGCCTCCCAGCCGCCCTTGGCAATCAGCCATTTGGGGCTGGTGAAGTGCAGCAGCGTCACAACGGGTTCCACGCCGTGCGCCTTGCAGCAGGCAATGACCTTGCGGTAATGCTCGATTTCGGCGGGGTCAAACTTGCCCTCCTCCGGCTCGATGCGCGCCCATTCGATAGAAAAGCGGTAGGCGTTCAGCCCGGCGTCCGCCAGCAGGCGGATATCTTCTTCATACCGATTATAGTGGTCGCAGGCAATGCCGCTGGGTTCGGCAAAGCTCGAATGGGGCAGCTGCTCCTGCGCCCAGTAGTCGGAATGAATGTTGTTGCCCTCGACCTGATGGGCGGCAGTGGCCGCGCCGACAAAGAAGCCTTTTTCAAATTTCTGCATAATTTTCTCCTTACCTGTACTGTCTAAAGCAAATCCAGAAACTTTTGTACCTGTATCATAGCATAACAAGCGCAAATCGTGAGGGTATTATTTAGCAAATCGGGACAACATTTCGTGTTGCTTGAAATAATGCGCGAATTTTTGTTCCTTATCTGCTGATTTTTATCTCCTGCTGCCGTTTTGCTTCTGGTATAGTGGTGTCAGTGAGAAAAACCACTGCGGAATTTTTAGGAGGAAAACAAAATGTTCAAAAAGAAACCCACTGCTTCAGAAGTTGACGGCGTACAATACCGCCGCGCCAAAACATGGCAAATCATCTGCTACGCCTGCAACGCGCTGGTCGGTATGAGCGTCTACTCGCTCATCGGTATGGCCAGCTATTCGGCCAGCATCGGCTACGGCATCACCACCGCCGCGGTTGGCATCATCCTGACCTGCACCCGTATTCTGGACGGCATCACCGACCCGCTGCTGGCCTTTGTGTATGACCGCGTCAACACCAAGTTCGGCAAGCTGCGTGTGCTGCTGATCGCTGGCTACCTGATTGAGGCCGTTGCCCTCTACGCGATGTTCACCGGCTTCTCCTCCAAGGGGATGGGGCTGGTCACGTTCACGCTGCTGTACGTGGTCTACGTCATCGGCTACACCACCACCAATATGACGGCGCAGACCATTCCCGCCATTATGACGAATGACCCGCGCCAGCGCCCCACCCTCGGCGTCTGGACGACCGCATTCAACTATCTGGTGCCGATGGTCATGTCGATGGTGCTGAACGTCGTCCTGCTGCCCAAGTGCGGCGGCACCTATAATCAGGCATTTCTGACCGCTGCCTGCAATATCACCCTGATTGTTGCCGCCATCGGCACCCTGCTGGTATGCCTCGGCGTTTCCGCCTTCGACAAACCCGAAACCTTTGTCGGCACCAAGAAAACCGAACCGCTGAAGATGGCCGATATTGTTGAGGTCCTCAAGCACAACAAGCCGCTGCAGTGCTACATTGCGTCCAACGCATCCGACAAGCTGGCTCAGCAGGTCGGCAGCCAGGCCATCATCAACACAATTCTCGGCGGCATTATCATCGGCAATATAGGTCTTGGCACGATTCTGACGGTTATCAGCATGGTGCCGTCCATCTTCTTCGCCGCTTTCGGTGCCAAGTATGTCGGCAAGCACGGCAGCAAAAAGGGCATTGTCAATTTTACCTGCATCAGCATGGTCATCACCGCTGTTATGGTCGTGTTCTTCATTGTCATTGACCCCAAACAGATCGGTGTCATGGGCAGCCCCGCCATGATTATTTATGTCATTCTGTCTCTGCTGCAGAACGGCTCCAATATGTGCATCACCACCTCCAACACCTCGTATATGGCCGATGCCATCGACTTTGAGCTCGACCGCAGCGGGCGTTATATTCCCGCCGTTGTCTCCGGCACCTACAGCCTGGTCGATAAACTCATCACCTCTTTTGCCGCCGTGATTGCTACCGGTGCTGTTGCGCTGCTGGGCTACACCGCCACGATGCCCCAGCCCACCGACCCTTGCACCCCCGCTATCTTCTGGATGGCTATGGTTCTCAAGTTTGGTCTGCCTATCATCGGCTGGATCATTACGCTGATTGCCATGCGCAGCTGCCCGCTGACCAAGGAGGAGATGGTCAACGTCCAGAAGCGCATTGCCGAGAAGAAGGCTGCCGCACAGTCTGAATTCTATAAAGAACAGCTTCAGTAAGCCCATCCCACAACAGCCGAAAGGGTTTGCAGCCCTTTCGGCTGTTTGAAGTTAAATCCACACACAAGGAGTCATGTTATGAGCAAGACAATTCTTTTGAACCAGAACTGGATTTTTTCCAAAGAAGGACACGACGAACCCGTCACCCTGCCCCACACCTGGAACGCCATCGACGGGCAGGACGGCGGCAACGACTACTACCGCGGCACCTGCAGCTACACCACCGTGTTGCCTGACATCTCCCTGCCGGAAAACGGACGTGCCGTTTTGCAGTTTGATGCCGTTGCCATGACCGCCGAGGTCTACCTGAACGAGCAAAAGCTTGCTGAGCATAAGGGCGGCTATTCTGCATTTTGCGTGGACATTACCGATGCGCTGCGCAACGGCAGCAACCTGCTGCGCGTGAATGTGGACAACAGCGACAATGACACCGTCTACCCGCAAAAAGCCGATTTCACCTTCTACGGCGGCATTTACCGCGATGTAACGCTGCATGTTGTGCCCGCTGCTCATTTTGCCCTTGCTGAAAACGGCGCGGTGCCCGTCAAGGTCACGCCGATTGTCACGGACCTCGACGCCCGCCGCTGTGAAGTGACGGTGGAGGCCGCTGTGGTGGGTGCCGAAAGTGTCACCTTCACACTGGATGGCCAGCAGACGAGCGTTGCCGTCAAGGACGGCACCGCCAGAGCCGTGTTCACGCTGGAGCATGCCCGCCTGTGGGACGGTCTTGATGACCCGTATCTCTACACCGTGACTGCGCGGCTGGTCAATGGCGAGACCGAGACCGCCCGCTTCGGCTGCCGCAAGTTTGAAATTGACCCGCAGAAGGGCTTTATCCTGAACGGGCGCCCCTATCCCCTGCGTGGTGTTTCCCGCCATCAGGACCGCAAGGGCGCGGGGGTGGCCATCACCAAAGAGATGATGGAGGAGGATATGGCGCTGATCCTTGAAATGGGCGCCAACACCATCCGCCTGGCCCACTACCAGCACGCGCAGGCATTCTATGATCTGTGCGACGAAAAGGGTGTCGTGATTTGGGCGGAAATCCCCTACATCACGATGCACATGCACAACGGGCGCGCCAACACGCTGACCCAGATGGAAGAACTCATCGTCCAGAACTACAACCACCCCTGCATTGCTGTTTGGGGGCTGTCCAACGAAATTACCGCCGCCAGCCCTGTGAATGAGGAGCTGCTGGAAAACCACCGCGCCCTCAATGATTTGGCGCACAAGCTAGACCCCACCCGCCTGACCACGATGGCGAACGTCTTTATGCTGGAAATCACCAGCCCGATTCTGGAAATTCCCGATGTGAACAGCTACAACCTGTATTTTGGCTGGTACTTGGGCGAGCTTGACCAGAACGACGACTTTTTTGATACCTACCACGCCAAATACCCGGACCGCTGCATCGGATTTTCGGAGTACGGCGCGGACGCCAACCCCGCCTACCAGAGCGCCCACCCCGAAAAGGGCGACTATACCGAAACCTACCAGTGCGTCTATCACGAGCACATGGCAAAAATGATTGCTGACCGCCCGTGGCTGTGGGCGACCCATGTCTGGAATATGTTCGACTTTGCCGCCGACGGGCGCGACGAGGGCGGCAAAAACGGCGAGAACCAGAAGGGCCTTGTCACCTTTGACCGCAAAATCAAAAAGGACGCCTTCTACCTGTACAAGGCCTACTGGAGCAAGCAGCCCTTTGTACACACCTGCGGCAGCCGCTATGTGGACCGCACCGAGGATGTGACCGAAGTCCGGGTCTACTCCAACCTGCCGGAGGTTTCGCTGTACAAGGACGGACACCTGGTCGAAACGAAAAAAGGCGACAAAGTGTTTGTTTTCAATGTGCCCATCACCGGCAAGCACAGCATTGAGGCTCGCGCAGGGGCGTATTCCAGCGTGATTCTGGTCAACAAGGCTGCCGAGCCGAACCCCGCTTACGCTATGTCCAACCGTCAGGTCGTGAACAACTGGTTTGACGGCGAGCTGGACGAAACCTGCTGGAGCGTCAAGGACAATATGGCCGCAGCCATGGCGGACGCCAAGGTCGGACCCGTTTTGAAAGCCATCACCGACAAGGCGGCTGCCGCCCGCGGCGATGTCGCCGCCGCCGTCAAGGACAACCCCGCACTGGTTGCCATGATGGAGCGCGCCATGCAGCGCATGACCGTGGAGAGTATGCTCAAGCAGGCAGGCACGGACGCCGAGAGCATCAAGCAGCTGAACCGCGTTTTGCAGGGCATCAAAAAGGATGTGTGACATGATGAAAACCTACTGCAACCCCTTGGATTTGGGCTACCGTTACCAGCACATGAAGGAGGGTGAGCGCATCGCAGGCTTCCGCGAGGGCGCTGACCCGACACTGGTGTACTTCAAGGGCAAATATTACCTGTTTGTGTCGATGTCGGCGGGGTTCTGGTATTCGGACGACCTGCTGCACTGGGACTTCCACGCCGACCCCGATTTGCTGATTTACGACTACGCACCCGATGTGCGCCAGGTGGGCGATTACCTCTACTTCTGCGCCAGCCGCAAGGGCCGCAACTGCCCGATTCTGCGCACGGCTGACCCGCTGACCGAGCCGTTTACCGAGGTCAGCGCCCCGTTCGCCTTTTGGGACCCCGATATGTTTTGCGATGATGACGGGCGCGTGTATTTCTACTGGGGCTGCTCCAACACCTCGCCCATCTGGGGTGTGGAGCTTGACCCCGAAACCATGACGCCCATCGGGGAAAAGAAAGAACTGATTTTCGGGCGCGAAGAAGAATTGGGCTATGAGCGCCCCGGCAACAACGGCATTGTGGATAAAGAGAGCAGCGTACTTTACAAATCCATGAAACCGTTCTATAACGAGGCGACCGGCAATCTGGAGCTGCCGCCCCAGATGGCGCAGATGCCGGGGCTGAACGCCGAAGTGCTGACCGCCATGTTCAACGCCGTCGGCAAGCCCTATATCGAGGGCGCGTTTATGACAAAGCACAACGGTACGTATTATCTGCAATACGCCTGCCCCGGCACCCAGTACAACACCTACGCCGACGGCGTGTACACATCCAAGTCCCCGCTGGGACCGTTCACGCTGCAGGCGTCCAACCCGTTTTCCGCCAAGCCGGGCGGGTTTATGACGGGTGCCGGACACGGCAGCACCATTGCCGACAAGTACGGCAACTACTGGCACGCGTCCACGATGCGCATTTCGGTCAACCACGACTTTGAGCGCCGCGTGGGTCTGTTCCCTGCCGGGTTTGATGCGGACGGCGTGCTGTACTGCAACCAGAATTTTGCCGACTACCCGCATGAGATTCCGGCAGGCAAATTTGACGCCGCCAGCCAGCAGCCCAAGTGGATGCTGCTCAGCTACCGCAAGACCGTGACGGCATCCTCCACCGCCGAGGGCAGCGACCCGGTGAATGCCGTGGACGAGGATTGCCGCCGCTGGTGGAGCGCGGGCAGCGACCAGCCCGGCGAATGGCTGTGCGTGGATTTGGGCAGAGACTGCGATGTGCGGGCAGTTCAGGTCAATATGGCGGACGAAGCGCTGGCGGTGGACTTCCCTGCTGACAGCTACGGCGATGACCGCAAGACCCGCCACATCGAAACCCGCCCGCAGATTTCGCATTACACCGTGGAAACCAGCTTGGACGGCAAGGTGTGGACACTGCGCGAGGATGTCGCCCGCGAATGCTCCAACGGCTATTATGAATACGCGGACGGCATCCGTGCGCGGTATATCCGCGTGACGGGCGGCGAGTTGCCCTACGGGCAGGCTTTGCGCATCAGCGGGCTGCGTGTGTTCGGCAACGGCGAGGGCGCTTGCCCTGCCCAAGCCAACGCCAAAGCCGTGCGTGTGGACGCGCTGGACGGCAAAATCAATTGGCAGCACATCGAGAACGCGCAGGGCTGCAATGTGCGCTACGGCATTGCACCGGATAAACTGTACCAAAGCTGGCTTGTCTATGATGCCGACGAGGTCACGCTTTCCACGCTGATGTCCGGGCAGACCTATTACGTCTGCGTGGACAGCTTCAACGAAAACGGCATCACAACGGGCAAAATCATCAAGATGGAGGGCTGAACCATGCCCACAAAAGCAGTCCAGCAATTTATGCTGGGAACCGTCTTAAGCAACGAAAACGAGGCGCGCCAGACGCTGGCTGCCATGAAAGCCGCCGGCTATGACGGCATTGAGCTGTGCGGATTTATGATCCACCCCATCGGCTTTATGGTGCGGCTGCTGACCAAGGCGGCGGGTATGCCCGTGGGCAAGGGCGGCAATCTCGACTGGCACGCTTTGGTCAAAGAAGCGGGGCTGCAGGTCGTCAGCCTGCACACCGATTTGGGCAGTCTGGAACGCGACGCCAAGGCCGTGGCAGATGAAGCCAAAGGCTTTGGCACCAAGTATGTTGTTATTACCGGCATGTACCGCTTTGATTACGGCGATGAAGCCACGATGCACGACCTTGCCGCACGGCTGAACAAGGCGGGCGCGGCGCTGAAGGCCGAGGGCGTGGAGCTTTTGTACCACAACCACAACTGCGAACTGCGCCATGTGAACGCCGAAAAGCGTGCCTACGACATTTTGCTGGAGGAAACCGACCCGCAATTCGTCAACTTTGAGTTTGACAGCTATTGGTTCACCGAGGGCGGCGCGAATGCGCTTGCGTGGATGCAGCGTCTGGGAACCCGCATGAAGCTGTGGCACATCAATGACCGCGGCACCCGCATTTCGGGCAGCGCCGTAACGCCGATTTTGAAAACCGACAGCATGGAGCTGGGTACCGGCAATATGGACCTCGACAGCCTGATGGCACAGGCGCTTTTTGTCGGCGTGGATGCCGTGATTCTGGAAAGCCACCGCAACTGGGTGGATAACTCCCCCGTCAAGAGTTTACAGGTCAGCGCCGCATATCTGAAACAGTATACTTAAACCGCAATCCCCTGCCCGAAAGGACAGGGGATTTGTTTTTCCTGCGTTGAAATTCGGTTTTTTGTGTGATATACTTAGGGCAGAAAATCGGGAGTTTATGGTATAGCGCTATGAAAAGAATTATAGTAATAGGTTGTCCCGGAAGCGGTAAAAGCACATTTTCAAGAAAGCTGCATAAATTGACAGGCATTCCGCTTTATCATTTAGACTTGATGTATTGGAATCCGGATAGAACGATTGTGGATAAATCTGTTTTCCGCGAACGGTTAGTAAATGCAATTCAAAGTGAAGAATGGATTATTGACGGAAATTACAAATCCACATTAGAAATGAGATTGCAAGCATGTGATACTGTTGTTTTTCTGGATTACACAGTAAATGTCTGTCTTGATGGCATCAAAAAACGAAGAGGTAAACCCCGGACGGATATGCCATGGATAGAAAATGAAGAAGATGGGGAGTTTATTGAATTTGTAAAAAACTATAATTGCCAAAACAGACCAAGGGTGATGGAACTGTTAAATCAATATGCGAATAAAGACATTTACATTTTTAAGGAGCGAAAGGAAGCAAATGAATTTCTGAATCGTTTGTAACAACAACTTCCAGTTTATCAAAAACAGCGCCTGCCCTGCCGTAAGTTTTACGGCAGGGCAGGCGCTTTCTTCTTATACTGTGTGCTTTCCGGGGGCAAGAGTCAGCTTACGCCCATCGGGCAGGGTGACATCGGCGGTCAGATTGGCGGGGATTTCAAACTCATATGCTACTGTATCGGCGTCATAATGCCAGCCGCTTACAATGCGCCCGGCCGGGGAATCGTAGGCAGCTTTCGCCCAGCCCAGCGATTTTTCGGGCGTCGGGGCTATCGTCAGTGTGCCGCCCGCGTAATGAATACCGCACACGCCGCCGAACAGCCAGCCGCAGATGGCACCGTAGCTGTAATGGTTCAGGGATTCGTGCGGCTGGCCGTTTTCGTCAATTCCAGTCCATGTTTCCCAAACAGTCGTGGCGCCCTTGCCGACCTCATACAGCCAGCCGGGGGCGTCGGGCTGCAAAAGCAGCTTGTAGGCAGTGTCCGCATAGCCGTATTTTGCCAGCACATCGCACAAAAACGGCGTGGACAAAAAGCCTGTGTTCAGGTGGCAGCCGTTCTCGATGACCATCTGGTTCAGCGTTTCGGCGGCCGCTTTGCTTTCGTCCTCACCCAGCAGGGCAAAGGCAATGGCGCGGACATACTCGCACTGGCGGTCAGAGTGGATAATGCCGTTCTCGGTGAACGCCGCGCGGTAGGCTTTTACGGCGTTGGCGGCAGTATCGCGGTAGTTGGCAGCATCGTCGGACTTCCCCAGTGCATCAGCTACTTCCGCCAGCAAGCGCCCGGAGTATGCCAGATACGCCGTACCCACGCTCTTGCGCGGGTTCATCATTGCCTGCATGGGGGTGATGCCCGGCTCGCACCATTCGCCGTAATCCATGCCGTTTAAAACGGTGAACTTGGCGTAATCACCGCCCTGCTGCTCATCGGTTGTCTGCTGTGCGCGCCCCAGCAAAAAAGCGTACCAGCACTGCATCATCTCATAGTTGTCCGCCAGAATTTTGCGGTCACCCGTGCGTTTGTACATCGCATACGGCACCAGAATCGCCGCATCGCCCCACCCTGCGGACATGCAGAGCATCGGGGTCATATAGCCGGGGCGGGCGTTCGGCGGGGCAATGTTCGCCATGCGCCCGTCCGGGTACTGGTTCAGGCGGCACTCCGCCAGCCATTTTTCCGCCACGGGGTAGCAGTCCATCAGGGTCAGGCCGGTTTCAATAAACACGCCCATATCCCCTGTCCAACCTGCGCGTTCGCGGGTCGGGCAGTCGGTGGGAATATCGCAGAAGTTGCCCTTCTGGCTCCAAATGCTGTTCTTGACAAGCTGATTCACTGCGTCATTTCCGCAGATAAACGCGCCCGTCACCGCCATGTCAGAGTAGACGGCGTGGGCCGTAAACACGGCATCGGTCAAATCGGCGTCGGTTTCGACCTTGGCGTAGCGGAAGCCCATGATCGTAAAGTGGGGCTTGAAGTGGTTTTTCCCCTCTTTGCAGACAAGCTCCAGCATTTGGGCGGTGCCGCCCTCCTTGTGGCGGTTGCGATCTTGGAAGTTTTCTTGGGTAAAGTTGCCGTTTTCGTCCAGTGCTTCGCCGCAGGTCAGCTTGACCTTTTGCCCTGCGCGGGCGGTCAGCGTCATCTCCACATAACCGGCGATATTCTGCCCAAAGTCCAGCACAGTCTCCCCGTTGGGCGTTTGCAGCAGCTTACCGGGGAAGGTTTCGTGTTCCAGAATCGGCACGGTATTCATACCGGTGATGGGCAGATCATCGCGGTAGGCGCGCACACCGTGCCAGCCGGTCAGTTCGCCCTCAAGTCGTGCATCGTAGACCTCGCCCTGCTGCATATCGTTCTGGCGGATAGGCCCGCACTGCGTTGCCTGCATCGTGTCATCGGAAACGCAGACCGGTTTGCCGTCCACCTCCAGCTGAAACAGCACGCCCAGCGTATCACCGAACAAGTCGCGGTCACCGTCAACGCCGCCTGTGCTGCGGTGCCAGCCGTCACCAAGGGCAACCAGCAGCTCGTTTTCACCGTCACGCAAATATTGCGTTACATCGTATGTTTGCGCTGCAAGGTGCTTGTTGCCGGTAAAGCTGCCGGGGGCTAAAACCATATCCCCGACACGCACACCGTTCAGCCATACCGCATACAGCCCCTTGGCGGTAATGTACAGCCGCGCTTCGCCCTTGGCTGCAGTAAAGGTTTTGCGCAGGTACGATGCCGGACGATGGGGCTTGTACGGCTCGGCTGCGCCCTTGCCTGCGGCTTCTTTTTCCGCCTGCTTGCGCTCCCAGTTGGGGCGGGCAAAGGCGTTGATGGCATCATCCCCGGGGATGTCGATTTCTTCCGTTTCGGGGTCTACCCATTCACCCTGCCAGTCGCTTTGCGCCAAGCCCGTTTCAAAGTGCGCCTCACTCCACGCGCCGGGGGTGTCGTTTTCGTCCCACAGGCGCACGCGCCAGCACCCACGCACGCGGGAGCCGCCCACAGTCGGGGCATCGGCGTGCACGGCGGCGCTCTGCACCTTGCCGCTGTGCCAAACAGTCTCGCCGTTCGCGGTCAGTTCAATTTCATAGGCAGTCTGGCGCACGCCGTCAACGCACTGCCAAGACAAGAACAGCGGCCCGGCATCCATGCCAAGGGGCGCGGTAAGATGATTCGTTTTCAGGTTTATTGCTCGCATCGCTGGGTACTCCTTTTCAATTTACTGCCTATATTATAATGGAAATTTCCCAGCGGGCGAACTCAGAAATTACGGATAAGGGATAAAAATTTCAAAAGCATCGAATAATACATAAATTTTTATTCCATTTCCGGATTTGATGCCCCCACCGTGCACCACCGGCGGGGATTTTTTATTGACATTTTTGGTCTATCGTAGTAGACTATAGGCAGAGATAGGTCTATTGCAATAAACCAAAAGGAGCTTTCCCTATGCTGAACCATGAACCGCTTCGCCTTGCTGACGGCGAATACCGCTTTGCCTGCCTTGTGTGGGACAACGAGCCGCTGCCCAGCGGGCAGTTGGTCGCGCTGGCCGCCGAGGGGCTGGGCTGGAAAAAAAGCACGACCTACACCGTTTTAAAAAAGCTCTGTGAGCGCGGCGTGCTGCAAAACGCCGATGGCCGCGTGACGAGCCTTATTAAAAAGGAGGACGTCCAGCAGGCCGAGAGCGCCGCAGTGGTGGACAAGACCTTTGACGGCAGTCTGCCGCGGTTCGTGGCCGCGTTTTTGAACTCAAAGCCCATCAGCGACGCCGAGGCCGCCGAGATCCGCGCGCTGCTCGACGCCGCCCGCTATAAGGAGGAATAGCCATGCGCAGTACCGTTCTTGCCTTTTTGCTGTTGAGCGCCCGCGGCGGTGTGGCCGCGCTGGCCGCATGGCTGGTCTGCAGGGCCCTGCGCCGCGCCCATGCGCCCAGTCGGCTCCTGTGCTGGCTGTGGCTGGCCGTAGGGCTGCGGTTTGTGCTGCCGTGGGGCATCCCGCTGAAGCTGCCCCGCCCGGAGAGCGCCCCGCTGGCCGCTGCCGCCGACACCGTGCAGGAGCTGGGCGAGCTGCCGCTGCTGCCCCCTGCCCCCGCCGCAGCCGCAGCTGCGGCCCCGCTGCCTTGGTACGCCCGGCTGACGCCGTGGCACGCGCTGGCGGCGGTCTGGTTGGTCGGTGTGCTGGTGCTGGCTGTGCGCGGGGGCATCGGCTACCTGAAATTAAAGCGCTGTGTGGCGCTGGCCTGCAAAACGCCCGACGGCTGCTACGGCGGGGCGTGCGTGCCCACGCCGTTCACACTGGGCTTTGTGCGCCCGCGCGTCTACCTGCCGGACAGCCTGCAAGGCCCGGCGCGGCAGGCTGTGCTGCTGCATGAGCGGACCCACATCCGCCGCCGCGACCCGCTGGTGAAGCCGCTGTTTTATGCCGTCGTCTGCCTGCACTGGTTCAATCCGCTGGCGTGGCTGGCCTTGCGCGCCTTTGAGCACGACATGGAGGCCGCCTGCGACGAGGCAGCCGTGCAGGGCTGCACGCTGGCCGAGCGCAGCACCTACTGTGAGAGCCTGCTGCATTTTGCCATGCAGGGACGCCCCATCCAAACACCCGGAAGTCTTGCCTTCGGGCAGGGCAGCGTGAAGGAGCGCATTGTGCACCTGCTGCACTACCGCCGTCTGGGTGCGGGGGCGCTGGCGCTCTGCGCCGTGGCCGTGGGCGTCAGCGTGACAGCCTGTATGGTGCGCCCGCAGGTGGAAGCGTCCCACGCCGCGCCGGAGCCGCCCGCCGCTACTGCCGAGACTGCAGAGCCGACACCGACACCTGCGCCCACGGAGACGCCCGCAGCCATGCCCGCCGCGACGCTGCCGACGTTAAGTGACGCCGCCAACAGCCCGCGCTTTGTCTGCCCGGTCAAGTACAAATATATTTCCCGCTTCATGAGCGTGGACGGCGGCCACCGGGGCGACGACCTGCATGCCGCCGAGGGCACCGAGATTTACGCCGCCGCGGACGGTGTTGTGCTGGCCGCGCAGGAGCATTACAGCTGGGGCAATTTTGTGGAGATCGACCACGGTACCGACGCCGACGGTCTGCGCTGGGGCACGCTGTACGCCCACATGAAGTCCTGCGCCGTTGTGCCCGGGCAGACCGTGACCGCCGGTCAGGTCATCGGGTACGTGGGTTCCACCGGGTACACCACCGGCAACGCCTGCCATTTTGAGATGCATGTCAACGGCACGTTGGTCGAACCGCGGTATTTTACCGCCTACGAGAGCAGCGATGCCGCCGAACTGACGCAGGAAAAGGCAGATGAAATCCTGGCCGAAGCTGTGCGCAATGCGAGTTCCGACCAGGTAACTGCCGCCGATGGAGCCGCAGCCCTTTCCGGCGTGGAGCTCTTTACCCTGCCGGTCGCGCCCCCGCCGCAGGTCAGCTGCTATGACCCCGAAAACGGCCACCCCGGCATTGACTTTGCCGCTGAGGAGGGCGCGGAGGTTTACGCCGTTGCCGATGGCATCGTGACCACCGCCGACTACGATGCTGAAAAGGGCAACTATGTCGTGCTTGACCACGGCGGCGGGCTGGAAACGGAGTATCAGCACTAGAAGTCGTCGCTCGTCTCTGCCGGGCAGTCCGTAGTTCAATGCCAGGTCTTGGGATATGTGGGCAGCACCGGCAATTCCACCGGGCCGCACCTGCACTTTGAGGCACGGCAGGACAGCGCGCCCGCAGACCTGACCGGGACTGCCCTATTAGCGGAGTAACAAGATGAAATACAGGCACTTCCCCGCCGCTGCTCTGGCGGCGGGGCTGCTTTTTTGTACCCTTTTTTCGGGCCTGACCGCTTACGCGGATGATAAAAAGAGCGAATTAACGCAAAAGCAGACCGAGACGCGGCAGGAGTACGAAGCCGCACAGTCGGCCCTGGAAGAATTGCAAAACGAACAGACGCAGACCGAGAGCGAGGTTGCCGCCCTGACCGGGCAGGCCGCCGAGCTGGCCGGGCAAATTACCGCCGTGACCGCCGCCGTGCAAAATGCACAGACCGTTTTGGACGAGCGGCAGGCCGCGGCGGACGCCGCCCGCGCCGCACTGGACGCCAAGCAGGCCGAGTACGACGCGCGACTGGCCGTCTGCCGTGAGCAGCTGCGCGCGTTGCAGCGGCTGGACGGCGGCGGAGCCGTCTGGCTGCTGGCGCAGGCCAAAAGCCTGTACCAGCTGCTGACGTTCGACGCGGTTTTGCAGCAGATGAGTGCGCGGAACAGCACGGTTCTGGCCGAGCTGGACGCCGAGGCCGCCGCACTGGAGCAGGCCCGCGCCGCGGCGGACGAGGCTGCCCGGCAGGCCGCCGATGCCAAGGCGGCACTCGAACAGCAGCAGGCAGCGCTGGCCGACACGCAGACCGCGCTGGAGGCCGCACTGCTCGACGCGAACAGCACGCTGACCGCCCAGCAGGCCGCGGCCCAGGCACAGGCCGCCGTGACCGACGCCGCGAAAAAGGCGTATGAGGACGCCACCGCCGCACTGGACGCCTATGTGCGGGAGCAGAGCCGACGCTACACAACGGCGGACCTGCACCTGACGAGCCTTGACTTCCGCTGCCCGCTGGACAGCTACGGGCGCATCACGACGCAGTTTGCCGAGCCGGACCCCTGGGGCATCCCCCACCGCGGCACCGATTTTGCCGCGCCGGGCGGCACGCCCATCTATGCGATTGCGGACGGTGTCGTCAGCGCCGCGCGGACGATGAACAGCTACGGAAACTGCGTGCAGGTCAGCCACGGCACCGCGGACGACGGCCACCGGTACGACAGCCTGTACGCCCACATGAGCAGCATCGCCGTGGCGCAGGGGGCCGCCGTGCAGAAGGGCGACCTGCTCGGGTATGTGGGCAACACCGGCAATGTCTACGGCGCGGGCGGCGGGTATCATCTGCACCTGGAGCTGCGCGTGGACGGCAGCAGAGTGGACCCGCTGGGGTTTGTGCCGACGCATTAAATGCCGCGTAGGGGCCGGGCATGCCCGGCCCCTACGGGAAAGCTAAAAGGAACGTGTATTGCTTTGACCTTCGGAGATTTTCTATACTACACAGGCTTCCATGTGGAATACACCGCGGTGCGCGTTGGACGCGGGCTGGCGGCGCTGGCACACGGCGCAGCGCGGGCGTTGCTTACACTGCTGGCTGTGGTGCTGCGGCCCGCAGTGCGGGCGGCGGACAGCTTTAAAGCAGCGCTCACCCATCCGCGGCAGCTGGCGGGGTACGCCGTGCCGCTGCTGGCCGCCGGGGTGCTGGCATGGTTCGTGCGCACCGCGCTGGCGCGGCCCTTTGTGCTGCGGGTCGAGGTCGGCGGGCAGGTCGTGGGCTATGTCACAGACGAGCAGGCGTTCGACGCAGCCCGCGCCGACGTACAGGCCCGCCTGACCGGCGTGGCCGGCTGGAACGTCCAACCCGCGTACACCCTTGTCATGGCCGACGCCGACACCCGCCCCATGACCGAGCGCGAGACCGCAGATGCCATCCTGCGCGCCGCAGGCGGCGAGATCACCACCATTGACCGGGACAGCCGGTTTAACCTGATTCTGCGCGTGGCGGATTACGGTGCTTACAACAACTTCATTCCCGCGGACCAGATCTCTGCCCGCATCAACTCCTCCGCGTTCACCTTTACCGGCAACGCCGAAGTTGGCCAGCTGTACGAGGAAACCGACGCCAACGGTGCCGGTTACTACAGCTATGTACTGCTGTTCCGCGATGTGATCTACAACGGCGGCGGCAACAGCGTGCCCATCAACCTGAGCTACCTGAATTCCACCATGGCGATGCAGCAGCTCAGCGTTACCCTGGGCCAGTGTGTGGACGAAGACCCCGATACCCCCAACCTGATGATCCGCGCTTCCAGCTACGGCAATGAAGCGGTTGTGGCCGGGACGCCCTTTACCCTGACCCTGACCCTGTACGCCACCGGCGGCCAGGAGAACCTGAACGATGTGGTCATCTCGCTGACCCTGCCGGACGGCATCACCATGACCAGCGGCAGCCTGAGCAGCTACCTGGGTACCATGGCCCCCAAGTCCACCCGCGATGTCAGCTTCAGCCTGACCCCCAGCGCCGGCTTTACCGGCGGCGTGGCCAACATTACCGTGAACAGTGTGGGTACCGGCGCGGACACCAACAAGGCCGTTACCGGTATGTCCACCACCATCTCGGTTCCGGTATCTCAGCCGGACCGCTTTGAGTTGGGCCAGCTGGAACTCAGCGACAGCATTACGCTGGGCGATTCCGCTTCCGTTACCCTGAACTTTGTCAACAAGGGCCGCAACGCCCTTTCCAACCTGGAAGCCACCCTTTCCGGCGATAACCTGGGCGCCGACACCACTGTGCAGTACATTGGCAACCTGAACGCCGGTTCCTCCAACAGCGTGGATTTTGACATGACCCCCACCCAGGAAGGCACCTGCAACGGTACCATCACCCTGACCTATGAGGACGCCAACGGCACCCTGAAAACCGTCAGCAAAGATTTTTCCTTCTCTGTTCAGCCGGCCATGGACTACGGCAATTCTGGCGATATGGACTCTAACATGGATGACATGCAGCCCCAGCAGACCGGCCTGCCCCTGTGGGCCTATCTGGCAATCGGCGCTGCTGTGATCGTGGTGGTAGTTGTGATCGTTGTGGTGGTACGCAAAAAGAAGAAGGCCGCCGCACTTGCCAAGCTGGAGGAAGGCAACGATGAAGATATCTGACCAGATCGGGCTGGCTGTCACCAACCTGTCCCGCCGCAAGGGCCGCACGGCACTGACCGTTGTGGGCGTCGTTGTGGGCATCTGTGCGGTTATCGTTATGATCTCCATGGGCATTGCGGAAAGCCATAACAACGACGAAATGCTCAAAAATATGGGCGGCCTGACCAAGATTGAGGTATACAACTACGGCAGCCAGAACATCAATGGGCAGGAGGTCAAGCTGGATAACGAAGCCGTCCAGCGGTTCCGCAAGATCGACCACGTTACGGCTGTCACCCCCTATTACCAGCCGAACCTGAACCTGTATGTAGAAGCAGGCAAAAACAACCGCTACCGCGCCAGTAATGTATGGAGCGTTCTCGGCCTGGACCCGGACACCATGCCCCTGCTGGACAACAAGCTGGAAAGCGGCGACTGGCCCAAAAGCGGCGTGAATTACGGCAAGGATGTGATCCCCGTTGTGGTGGGCAAGGAGTTTTTGTATCAGTTTGAGGATACCCGCCGCAGCCAAAACAGCTCCAAACGCCAGCGCTGGAGCGGCGAAACCGATGCCAACGGCAACCAGCTGCCGCCCTTTGTGGATGCTACCAAGGATACCTTTACCCTGACCCTGACCAATGGTGACACCGAGAGCCCCAAGACCCAGAGCTACACGCTCAAAATCGTTGGCGTTGTCTCGGAAGAATCCGAGGATTACATGCTGCAATACGGCATTACTTTCCGCCTGAACGACCTTCTGATGCTGAGCGAAGCCTACAGCAAGCTGGCCAAAACGGATTTTAACCCCAAAAAAGTGACCTATAACGAAGTGTACATTAAGGTCGATGACATCAAGAATGTGGATAAGATCTGCGATACCTTAAAAGAGGAAGGCTACCAGATCAGCTCCATGGTGGATTACCGCAAGCAAATGCAGCAGCAGACCGCACAGCGCCAGCTGCGCCTGGCGGGTCTGGCGGCCATCAGCCTGTTTGTTGCCGCGCTGAACATCGCCAACACCATGACGATGGCCATTTACGAGCGCACCCGTGAGATCGGCGTGATGAAAGTTCTGGGCTGCGAGATTGGCAACATCCGGCGGATGTTCCTGATTGAAAGCGGTATGATCGGCTTTATCGGCGGCGTAGCCGGTACGATTTTAAGCTACATCATCAGCTTTGGCATGAACAACATGACGATGATCGTATACGGCCTGAACACCCTGCTGATGAAGCTGGGCATCAACGCCACCATCGACCTCAGCTCCCTGATGGGCAGCAGCGATTCGATGTATTACGGCGGTGGATTTTAC
>OGDY01001803.1_pt1 | contig 22143 bp, 10 predicted proteins | sample 1570341 | NCBI WGS metagenome assembly OGDY01 (sample SAMEA2581972, study PRJEB24529) | metagenome | biome: Human gut stool | place: China | collected 2011 | reverse complement strand
TCCGCTTGCCCCATTTTTGGCTTTCACCTTTTTGTAGGCTTGCATCATGTTTTCTTTGGATAAGATTTTCTCCATTAGTTCTGTCATGATTTGTCTCCATTTCTTGCTTTGCTTTCGTGCATATGAGCCTTACCTCCTGTGAACCGTTCCCTCCGTTACGACTTTGGTACTTCGCTTCTCGTCATGCCTATGCACTTACATTCCTAAGTCCTATCGACTTTTGAATTGTTCAGCCCTTCGCTCCATCTCCATTACAGAGATTTTCTCACTACTATGGCTTCTGCTGACTTCTCACAGTTCGTTGTTACTGCGGATTTCTCCGTCTGTGAGACCTCGCGGGATAAGCCGCTTATCTTTCCTCATCTACCTGCCTAATCTACCTGCATAGGTTACGGTTACCTTTTGGACTTCGTGGCGTGTTGCCCACTTATCCGCTATACAAGCCTTATTATTAGGTTTCTGTTCGTCAGGCTACGATTTTGCTATTGCTTCTTCTCGCCCACACCTCACGATGTGAACCTTGCAAGTCGCTATCGGGTTCGCTGGCAACTACGCCCCTTGTGGACTCTCACCACAGACGAACGGCATGCCCGTCATACGGCAAAAAGGCCACCGTTTCTGATGACCTTTTCGTTGGTATTTATCACTTATTTATTTAGACCAGGTTCTTGCAGCGTACTTGCACTGTTTGAGTGCAGTCTTTGCAATGAGTTTGCCGTTTTCATCGTAAACTCTTACCTGAACTTTGTAGAAGTATTTCGTGCCCTTCTTACCGCTTGTGTTTGTGTAAGAAGCGACTTTCTTCGTTATCGCCGACTTGTAAGAAGCGGACTTCTTCGTTGAGCGATAGAAGCGATACTTCACCGCGAAGCCAAGGTCTTTCAGTTCCTTGATGGAGGCCTTAACCTTTGCGTCGCTTCTCAGAACGGCTTTGACATTCCTCTTCGCGGTCTTGCTTGAGCGAGCCACAAGCTTCATATCCTTAACAATCGACTTCGCTTTTGCAATGTTTGCTGCGTCGTCCGCAGGTTCTTCAGCCTTTTCGATTGCAACGGTTATCGTTTGAGCGACTGCCGCTTCTGACATCGCTTTCAGCTCGTCCTGTGTATAAGTCTTGTCGCCGAACGGTGTCTTGATTGTCAGTTTCGCATCGGTGTCTTTTACGATAGAGTCGATGAAGCTCTTATCAAGCGTTACATCAGCCTTCGTCGCATCCTTGACGGCATCTTTGGAAACATTCAGGATGATTTCCTTCGATTTATTTGCTTTTGCTTGCTTCAGGATCTCTTTCTGATTTTCTGCGAAAACTTTGACCTCGGCGACTTTTTCCTTCGTGCCGTCTGCGGTTGTCTTTTCGGTTATTGTAACTTCGGTTGGAGATGTTGTTGTTCCGGCCTTGGTGTCTGTAACTACTGCACTTACTTCCACCCCTGACCATGCACCCGCTGCCGGATCCTTCGTATAGTCCGCGGTATAGTACAGAACTATCTTGTCGTTGTTGCTCAGGTAGTATGAACCCATGTATACATTCGGGAGTTTTCCGTTCACGGTATAAAGCCATCCGCTGTTTGCCGTATCTGTTTCCGTCAGTGTCACACCGTTTGCGTCGGTAACCGAAGCGATGTAATCGCCAAAGTTCTCATATTTGTAACCCTCTTTCGTCAGTGCGCTGCTGACTGCATCCCACGCTGTCGCGTTCAGGCTGAGTCCGCTGATTGCAATGCCTGATGTAGATTTGAATCCATTCACGTTCTTTCCGTCTACCGAAACGGTGACTGACATGGTTGTCGGCTGTGGATTCGGGTTCTCGCCCTTTTCTCCCTTTACCGTCACTGTAACCGATACCGGCTGCTTGTAGAACTGCTTAAATTTAATGTATTTTTCGTTTGTATTGAACTTTTCCCAATACTTGCTCATCTCAGTGTGGGTAAACACACTGTCGATGGTAACCTGTGTATCATATTCAGGTTTCGTAACCTGCAAGGTTTCGGACGCGATTACGTTTTGATAGCTTGTTCTGAACTGTCTCCATGGCTGACTGTGCATCGCGTCATAGCCCGGAAGGTCATCCACATCGATGCCCCCAAACGTAATGTTTACAGCACCGCGGATATACTCTATGCTTCCATCCGCGTTTTTCAAAATTTCTTCAAACGGCTTTAAATTGCCGGTTATATGATTCTTGTCCGTGTTTTCGCCTTTGATGCCGTTCCAGTAAACATCCTCTGTGCAGACCTGTTTCATCCATGCCGCCGCATCATCGATTTCCTTTTGCGTGAGCGGAAGAATCGTCATCTCAAAGGTATTCTGCGCAAGGACATTCTTCGTCCTGCGATCTGTAATCGTGACCGTATAATTTACAGTCGTCTGTTCTTCACCCGGAAGCGGGCGATAAATCACCGCATGATAGCCGTTAAACTGCAGTACATCTGTATTGCTGCTTGTCATGGTCACATGCTGGTTATAGCTGTCCGACATGATGCCGTTGTCTTCAAGAATCGAAGGTCGCGGCATTTGCAAATCACTCGTAACCTTTGTAAGGTCAACCGCTTGCGCTTTGTTGACAAAATCTCTGATAAGCCCCGGATATTTATTAACCAAAGCTTCTTTCATCGCAGCTTTTTCTTCTTCGGTGCCCTCCGCAATTGTCACATCAAAGAATTTAAAGCTTTCTGCCGGTTCTGTTGCCGCACCTTGCGATGTCATTTCCTGCACAGTATAGTCATCCCAGAAGTTAAAGGTTGCTGTCGCGCGTAAAGTAATGCCTTTGTCGTTAGGAGTCGCGTTGTCGGATTTCGGCGGTCTCTGCAAAATACCGGTTGCCGTACCGTCGCCGTTGTCTTCCGCATAAATATACTGCGCGTCTTCCGTCTTAACCGTTGTCCATGATATCTTCGCATACGAATACTTCGATAAGGTCTTCGGAAGAATCAGGTTTTGATTGATCGTTCCGGATACTGCTGTATGCGTCCATCCGTCCACCATTTTATCTTCGGCGGCATTCGTATTCTCACCCTTGATGGCATCCCATGTAATGTCTTTGAGAACTTTATCCAGCATATCATTTACATGGAAAACATCCCAGCCGACATGCACGCGCATCGTCACTTCTTCTTCTTTTCCGTCAAGGCTGAGTTTGAAATGCACATCGTTGTAAATAGCCGCCGTCGTGCTGAATCCGGACGTCCCTTGATAATAGCTTGTGATAGTCCCGTCTTCGCTGATATAGTCTATGCCGTCTTGCGGCATGGATTTTGTGCCGACCGAAACGAGAGAAACCTCAATGCCTTCCTGCTGGTCGACATAGCCTTTCACCGGATAGCCTTCTCTGTCCAGGTACTGCTGCATAGCCTGCACGATATCCGTGTGGTTGTACATCTGCATCGGCTGGATGAAAGCACTTGAATTGTTAATCCTGTCTGCAATCTTATTGAGTGTCTCTTCTGCTGCTCCGCCCGCCGATGTAAGCAGAATCTTAAATGGTCTGTCTTTGCTTATGTTGTTGTTTGTAACGGTCGCGGTTAAAATAACCGTCTTGTTTTCGCCTGTCGGTCTCGTAACCACGGCTGTGTCGCTGCTTATCGTGATATTTCCAGCATCGCTGCTCCACGCAATGGTGCTGCCTTTTTCGCCGCTCGTCGGCAGAATAAGTGCTTCGCAGCTATCAGGCAGGCGATATACACCGCTTGCGTCCGGGGACAATGTGCCGTCGTTCGTAAGGTCAATGCCTACTTTCGTGAAAATGTCATTCCAGGTAAGCGTATTGTCTTCGTAAAACGCCTGCCATCCCTCAAGTGTATCACCGTCTGTAAATACTTTCTTTTCCGCTTCCAGTGCGTCAGCTCTCGTCTTATCTTTGATGACGATGGCATTCATGTCCTCTAAAGCATTCTGCTCAAATTCCGGAACAACCGGTGCATTTCCGCCTTGCCATGTCAGAATCGGGAATCCGTTGTTGATGCTGCCTTCGCTGTCCTGATTGTATGCGCTGCCTAAGGTGTAGACGAATGAGGCACTGCGCATCTCTTCGGCTGTCTTTTCCTGAATGCTGACGCCGGTCTGTGCATCGTTGGTTGCAATCGTCTTTGCACAAATGTTTTCAAGCACATAGGTATTTTCTACCGTGCCGCTGTTCATGCCGATGACGCTGCCGATACCGGTCTCAGGTCCGGTTACCGCACCGATGGTGTAGGAGTTTTTCAAGGCAGCAGAGCTTTTTAATTCTCCCACGAGACCGCCGATGGCTTTGTTTCCGGCTTTGTTCGGATTGGATGAAATACTGCCTGTAAAGTAGCAATTTTCAATTGCACCATATGTATATCCGGCAATACCGCCAAGGTTCAGTGTCAGATTGTATCCATTGCTGGTGTTTGCAATTTCTGCATGACTCACACAGTTTTTTATGATGTTTCCGCTCATTGCGCGGCCTACAATACCTGCCGCACTTCCTCCTGAGTAAGTATTTGTAATTGTTCCGCTGAACAGGCAATTTTCAATTGTTCCTTTGCTTGTGTTCGCAATGCCACCAAGGTGGAAAGTGCCGATAATCTTGCCGAAAACATTCAGGTTTTTCACTTTTCCGTTCGGAGCAATGCAATCAAGCAAGCCTCCCTTTCCGGAAAGACCGATAATGCTGTATCCGTGTCCGTCTAACGTTCCCGCAAAGCCGGAATTGTCATTCTTATAGTCGTATGCACCGAAGCTTGTCCATTCTTTATCATTAAGATTAATGTTTTGGGTGAGTTCGCCGTTTATTGCAGCATCTTCACTTACTTTCGCCGCAAACCATGCCAGTTCCGCGGCACTGCTTATCTGATAAACGCCATTCTTAAGCTTCGGCTCTTGGGTCGTTGTTCCGTCCCATGCAGCTCCTGCCGATACAAGATCGACTTTGATTGTCTTTGCTGCATCCGCTGTGAAATATCCGCTCTTTCCTACATGTCCGTCAGCACTCACCTCATAGGAATATTTCTCGTTTGCCGGTAAGCTGTAGCTGCTTGCGTTTTCTTCAAGTGCCGTCATCGTTTCTCCGGCCTCGTTCTTTACGACAATTGCTGCACCTGACGGTGTAACTTGGAACGAAACAGCATGACGCGCAGTCTCCGTCATAGAAACCGTAACGGTCTTTGTTTCTTCCTCTCCTGCAATTGTCAATGCCTGATTTGTAGTCGGCATATACCCGAAAGCCGTAACCGAATAGCTGTAATTTCCGGCTTCCAAAAGATAGCTGCCGTCTACAGGCGCAATTACATTGTCGCCGTTTTTCACGGAAATCATCGCATTTTTCGGCATACCTTCGAAGCTTACTTCTGTAAGCGGCACAGCAGTGAAATCCTTGAGTCGAACAAAATTTTTGTCAAGGCTTGACATGTCATTCGTATTCACATAACATTTGTATGTCAATGTAATGACATCTCTGGTCTTCGCTAATATGCTATAGTCCTTCCAATTTTCACTAATTTCCTCAATTTCGGCAATTTTCTGATTATTTCGCTCTATTATCAATCCATAATTGTCGCTTATGAATTCACTTCCATTTTCGGAAACCATATATTTAAAATTCAGCTTCGTTGATTTTTGGAAGGTAAATGTAATGATGCCTGTCGTACCATCAGAAGTATTTGATGACTGCAAATACTTAATCGCGCCTTCCTTTACGGGTTTAAATTTATAGTAGTTCGTACTGTTTGCAACAGTCGCTCTTCCTGTAAGCCCTTTGAAAAAGTCCTCAAAAGTTAAGGTTCTCTCAAGTTTAACTTCAACAGCCTTTGCTTCTGTCCCCACTGTAAATTCACCGGTTTCGGTTTCGCAGCCTGTACAGGTCACAGTGTAGGTATACTTTCCTGCTGGAAGTTCGCAGCTGTAGTTGTCTTTTATAAGGGTAGCTTTTACAGCATCTTCGTACTTTACGGTCACAGTTGCATCTTCTTCGATACCGTCCGGTTTTGTAACCGTGAAGGTAATCAACTGTTTCGCTTCCTGCTCCATAGTAACGGTCTGTGTCTTGCTGCCGCTTGTTACGTCGGGTTCCGAAACTTCAAGTGCAACATCTTCTATTGCGCGATAGCCAAATGCAGTAACGCTGTATGTATAGCTGCCTTTTTCAAGCAAGTAGCTTCCATCTGTCTCAGCCTCTACAACATTTCCATCCTGCTTAACCGTGATTACCGCGTCCTTCGGTGCGTCTGTAAATGTCAGCTTGGTGAGCGGAGTGACCATGAAGTTTTTCAACTGGATACAATATTTGTAAGGAGTGCTGTCATAGTAACTCTTATAGTAGGCATATGCTATCGCAATTTTGTCCTGTGCTGTCACTTTGACAGAGAAATTCTCCCAATCCGAGCTTTCGCCGTACCTCTTTTCGAATTGCACTCCATTCTTTTTCAGCAAAAGTCCATAATTGGAGTAACTCGAATCTGAACCATAGGTAGAATACCATGCATCAAAGCTTATTTTTGCCGGGGCCTTTGCCTCTAATGTCAGTGTTGACGTTGATGTGCTGCTATAACCTGAAGTCGGTTTCTTGTTCGTTGACTCCAAATAATTATCACTGCCGTCTGCCGCTTCGCCTTTCACAGCTTTGAATGGATATGTTGTGTCATTTGTTGCCGTCAACCTATCTGAAAGTCCGTCAAAGAAATCACTGAATACAAGTTTTCTTATAAGTGTGATGTTTTTCGTCACATCAGATTCTTCAATCGTAAAGCCTTCTTCTATGGTCTCGCATTTCGGATGCGTGATTGTATAAGTGTATTCGCCTTGCGGAAGGCTGTATGTCCCATCAGCCTCCGGTTTTACAATCGTTTCTCCACTCTTGACCGTGATGGAAATTTTTCTTTTCTCTTCCTCCCCTTGTAAGTCGTCCGGAAGTGTAACATTGAATGTCGCTTTGCGTGATACAAGTTTCGTCAGCGTGATGTCCTTCGTTATATCCTCGCTGTCGACTGTGATTGTATCTGCTTGGCTTTTATAGCCGAAGGCACTTACGGTGTAGGTGTATGTGCCGGCGGTAACGCTATAAACACCATTTTCGCCGGAGATGACATTTTCGTCTGCATCTGTAAGCACGACCGCTGCCCCGCTCACAGCTTTGCCATCCGCATCCTTTGCGCTGATTGTCAGGCTGTAAAGCTGCTCAAGTGAAAAATCTTTTAACCATACACAATCGCTCCCGCTTTTACCGCTGGAATCTTTCACATAAGAAAGAGTAACGGTTTCTCCAGCTGTAACCGTAAGTTCTTTTTCTGTCCAGTCAACTTCACCGCTAATGCGTTCTCTGGTTTCATTGTTGATTTTCAAATAGTCATAATTCTTTTCAGAACTTGTTTTATACCAAAATTTAAGCTTTGATTTTTTCAGATTAGCATTAAACTTTATCGCAACTCTTACCTCTGAATAGTTCATTCCTGCACTGTTTGACTTCAAAGCATTTTCTGCTGCGTCGTCGACAAATTCCTTGCCGTCTTCTCCCTTATAGGAAGTGTTATGGCTGTATTCTACCGTTGCCTTGCCTTTCAGTCCATTGAAAACATTGCTTGGGAAAAGCTTTTCTTCAATCTTGATGTCAAAAGTCGTGCTTATTCCTTTGTAAGAAACTGTGATTGTTTGTTTTTCAACTGCTGTGCTTGAGTCAAAGCCCGTAATTGTATATCCTTCGCTAACTTCCTTCTGAGTGTTGTCACTGAGAGTGGCAGTTACGACTAAGCCTGTTGTGTCAAACTGTTCGCCCTGCGTATAGACAGTTTTGTATCCACTGACAGAAATCCCGATAACCTTTTTGAGGGTTACGGTTTTACTTTTTCCGTCCTCAGCAAAGCAATAGTTTCCGCTTTCGTCCTCATAGCCTTCTGCAGTTGCTGTATAGCTATAGGTATGGCTCTTTAAAACAGAATAGGTAAATTGTGATTCTGCAGAGGGCTGCACGGTCGTTTCGCCGTCTTTCAGTTCAAAAGTCGCTGTGTTCGGTGTAACCGTGAAATGCACGCCTGTCCACTGCGCATCGTTTTTTGGAAGAGTTACTCCTACGCTTGTCGGATCTGCCTTGAGAACGCCTCCGGTCTCTGTAACTCTAATCTCTCCGCTTTCTTGCGTATAGCCGTCCAAACTTACCGTATAGCTGTGTGTTCCTGCCGGAAGCGCAACATCGCAGCTTCCTGTATAGGTTGCTCCGTTAATGCTCAGCACTGCATTTGCAGGCGCAATATTGAAGTTCACGCTTGCAGTCGGTGTTTCCCATCTTAATGCAGGATAATCGCCTGCTTTGTACATGAAGGCAGTGCCGAGAAGAGTTGCAAACTCTTCGGATTTCATTTCGCTTTCTGTCTTTTTTAGTACATTCGATTCACTATAAGTGGCATTTGCTGTAGGCAGAAGTTCTTTCTCACTAGTTAATGCATAGCAATTAGTGATTTGGGTCAGCGGTGATGTGTTTGAAGCTGTTCCCAAAATTAGAACTCCATTTTGACTATTGATGGTTCCTATAGTATAGCAGTTTCTTATATCAACACCTTCTACACATCTGCCCGCAACACCTGCACATGTGCCTGTCGCAGATATTTCATCTCGATTATAGCAATTCTCAATTAGATGTTTGCCTTCAAGATTCCCGACGATTCCCCCAACATATCTGCTTCCTTCTATCCTTTTTGCATTTGCACAACTTTTTATGCTCACAGTAGCATTTGTTGTTTCACTATATCCAAGTATCCCACCTACATTTTTTTTACCTGTCAATTCGGCAGTATTTTTACATTTTTCAATAGTTATGCTTCTGTTCGATGTGTCCGCTTTTCCTGCAATCCCGCCTACATTATTGTAATCGCTTGCCTCAATCGATCCGGCAGTAATCACATTTTTAACGGTCGCACCGCCTCCGAGAACACTAAAAAGCCCTGTGTTCGCGCCAGTGCCGGTTATGTTCAGCGTCACCGTATGTCCTTTGCCGTCAAAGGTTCCACTGAATGCACTGCTGTAAGGCGTAGTGATTGTGATGTCTTTTCCTAACTCATAGCTTCCGTTTGCATCCATAGCCGCAAATCCTTCCGCGGTGGTAATCACGCTTGCATCTGCCCACGCAGTTTCCACGCCCATGGTATTAGGCATCATGGTAAACACCATCACGATTGCCATGAACACAACCAGTGCTCTTTTGAAATAACTTCTATTTGTTAGTTTCAATTCCTTTTTCTCCTTTCAATTTTATCGCATTTCTTGCCGTTTTTGATGCGTTTTTGCCGATAATACTTGAAAAGAGTCTTTGTTTTGGTTATACTTTTTTCAAGACAGCAAAACTGCCGCTCGTTTACGGCCGGCATATTGTTGTTAGCCGCTCGGCACCGCCAATTTTCCAGGTTCACGGTGCCGGGCTTTTTTATATAATACCCTTTTGGTTATTATCATGGTTTCTTGACATGCTCCCATGCCTCTTTGCCACCGGCAGCACCGCGCCCGTGCGATGCTGCCTATAATTTGGATGAAAAGAAAAACAGACCGTCTTGCGACAGTCTGTGAGTTTATCATTGTAAAAAGGCCCTTCCTCAATCGGAAGTCCGCCTTTCGGTCTAAAAAGTGCCACCGGCGAACGTCCCTGCCGCTCTAACAGGAATATCCTTATGCCATGTTTACCTTTTTAAGTGATGCTCACTCTGTCTCAGAGAATTCATACATCTAAGCAATAACTCGTCTCCCGACTCGTCGCCTGCCCGGCGCATCACGGTTGCTGAGAAACAGCCGGAGAATCTCACTCCACTTCCGTTAGTTACCCTTATAAACTGCATATTAAGTTTTGCCATAATCGGCTATGTGCATATGTTACCACTTGGTATGCAAAAAAGCAAGGGGATTACAAAATATTTTTCGTATTTCTGCTGAATCTGTATGCTCGTGAGACTGTGCAGGTAGAACACACGCCCTGTATTCGTCGCACTGTTCTAACAGTTTTTTTGAGTTAGAATGTTCTGACCGGTTTTTGCGGCATGTTCTAACTTTTCAACGCGTTTTAGAATAGGGGCGCGGTTTTACGGCACGTGTTCTAACACTTTTTCCCTTTTTATTACTTTTTAACCTGTTTTTTCTTCGGAATTCCTCTTGTCATGCCTCGCTGCGTCCAGACAAAGGTCCTGCCAGGGCCTTTTCGCTGTGTTTTTGCACCATTTGCTTCCAATTCGTTAGAGCAGGAAGCTGCTTTCGGAAGAGATGTTCTAGCATGACAGCAATAGTTAGAATGTAAGCTCCATTTTGGGGCTTTTTATCTAACTAAAAAATCGCCCGCAGCGCGAGCCACAGGCGATTTTAGCAATCATTCTTAGAAACGCCGGATTTTTCGTTCACCGCTGGGAAACAAGATTTCGAAGCGCGGAGCATACTTGAAGTATGTGAGCACTGAGAAAATCGAAGTTGACAACGCGGTGGGCGAAAAAGACAAGTTTCTACTCTTCTTCCATAGCCTTCATGTTCGGATCCTTGTGAAGTTCACAGCCTGTTGCAGCCTGTAATTCTTCCCAAGTGTAGTCAGGGTGAAGTTCTGTTACCCAGATACCGTCTTCTCTGACTTCCATAACAGCCATTTCAGTGATGATCTTAGTTACGCATCTTTCTGCTGTGAGCGGAAGTGTGCATTTCTTTAAGATCTTGTGGTTGCCTTTCTGAGTGTGGAGCATTGTGATGATAACCTGAGGGCATCCTGCGCAGAGGTCCATAGCACCGCCCATACCTGCAACCTTCTTGCCGGGTACGATCCAGTTAGCAAGATCTCCGTTTTCAGCAACTTCCATAGCACCGAGAACGGTAGCCTTAACGTGTCCGCCTCTTACGAGACCGAAGGACTCTGCTGTATCGAAGTATTTTACTCTTGGAACGGCTGTTACGTATACGCCGCCGGAGTTGATGATATCAACGTCAAGATTGGAAGCATCTGCAACTGCGTCGATACCTGCGAATCCGTTTTCAGAGTGGAATGTAACTGTTACGCCATCCGGAATGTAGTCAGCAACCATAGTCGGAAGACCGATCCCTAAATTAGCGAAATCGCCGTCTTCAAATTCTTTCGCGCATCTTTTCGCGATTCTTACTTTTAAATCTGCCATTTCTTTTCTCCTTCCACAATAGTATCTACGAGTACGCCTGCAACTGCGAAGTAATCAGGATCGATTTCGCCTACTTCAACTAATTTTTCAGGAGCAATGATTGTGTGCTTGGAAGCACCGGCCATTACATAGTTGAAGTTCTTCGTTGCTTTGGAGCAGTAGTAGTTACCGAATTTGTCGGCAACGGATGGTCTGATGAATGAATAGTCAGCATACAGCGGTAATTCGAATAAGTACTTCTTACCGTTAATTTCTACGACTTTCTTTTCTCTTCCGAGTTCATCAAGCTCTGTTTCCATAGGTGTACCAACACCGGTAGGAGTAAGTACGCCGCCAAGACCGTAAGCTGCTGCTCTGATCTTTTCAGCTAATGTTCCTTGCGGAACCAATGTGTATTTGAGAGTTCCGTCTGCGAACTGTTCGTTCAGTTTCGGGTTAACGCCAAGGTGAGATGCGATAATGTGATCTACCATATGGTGTTCAAGTAATTTACCAATACCTCTTGCGGTCTTTGCTGCGAATTCGCCAGCAGGCTGACCTGCATCAAGACCACCGTCATTACCGATAACAGTGAGATGCTTTACGCCTTTTTCTACTAATGCATCCATCAAGATTTCAGGGGAACCTGTTGCGAGGAATCCACCTACCATGATAGTCATACCGTCTTGTACGCCGGCTACTGCTTCCTGAGCAGTCTTAATTTTGTTAATCATGTTTTCACCTTCCTGTTTAATATAAAATTCACCTGCCCGGCATATTTAAGCCGGGCAAATGTAATTCTTATCTTATCTGTCAGCAATGTTTGGCTTGTTCTGCCATCCGCGCTTTTCAACTTCCTGCATGATGTAGGACATTACATGTTCTGCATATTTTCCGGGACCGAAACCTGCATCATAACCTAATTCCTGAGCAAGTTCGTGGGAAATTCTAGGGCCGCCGCAAGTAAGGATAACCTTGTCACGAAGTCCTTCTGCTTCAACGAGTTCAACCATCTTGGTAAGCTGCTTGATATGGATATCCTTCTGAGTTACAGTCTGGGATACCAGGATAGCATCTGCGTTTACTTCCTTAGCTTTTGCGATTAATGCTTCGCAAGGAACCTGGGAACCCATGTTGTAAGGAACTACGTTCTTGAATCTTTCAAGACCAAAGTGTCCGTGGAATCCCTTCATCTGGATGATTGCGTCGATACCTACGGTATGAGCATCAGATTCGATGGAAGCTCCAACTACAACGATGTCTCTGCCGATGTGTTCGCCAATCCATTCACCGCATTCAACACGGTCCATAACAGTACCTTCTACCTTTGGAACCTTGATTGCTGTGTAGTCGATGGTTGCCTGAGCTGCTCCGTATACAACGAAGAAAGTGTATCCCGGAGTCAACTCGCAGTAATATGTTACGTTAGGTTCTTCAAAACCCATTTTCTTTGCATACTGCTTTGCGCATTCTTCTGCTTCTTCACCATAAGGAACCGGAAGCGTAAATGCCATTTCAACTTTACCGTCATTTAATGCGTCGCCGTAAGGCTTAACACAAGTTAAATCAACCTGAGTTGTTGCTGTCTTGTTATCTGCCATTGTTTCCTACCTCCTTATTCATGATCCATAAACAGTGCGATAAACGGATTGAAGTAGTTTTCACCCTTTGTGCAAACACCTTCAAGACCGTGGCCACCGTCGAACGGACGCTTTACGCCGCCGAAAATACCTTTTTCGATAGTTGCAAAAAGACCTTCTTTTTCAACTTCTGCAAGGAGTGCGTCAGCTTTGCCTAAAACTTCCTGTGCTCTCTTCTGAATGATACCGTCTTTCTTGAATTCGACTTCATCACCGATGTGCTTGCAGTTATTGAAAATGTACTTCGCGTTTTCGATGGAGAGGTATCTGTCCTGCATATGCGGTGTGTGGATAGCTTCTGTAAGCATGCCCAACAGCTGCAGGGACTGACCGGACCAGATTGCCACTAAGTTGAACAACGCATCCTGGATGTGACCTCTGAAGATGTTTCCTGTCATGAACTTTGTAGGCGGCATGTATTTTAATCTTGCGTTCGGGAAAATTTCTCTTGCCATGATAGCCTGTGATAATTCAAGAAGGAATCCGTCTTCTGTATTCGGATCCATTTCAAAAGCGTGACCAAGACCCATCTGGTTTTCCGGAATGTTAGCAAGTACTGCGAACTGTTCGTTGATAAACTGGGAAGCTGTTACTGTGTGAGCTGCTTCGATTGCGTCATCCGTTGTAAGGTAGTTGTCTTCGCCGGAGTTAAAGATAATTCCGCAGTATCCGATGATTACTCTGGACATGAACTGGTCAACCAGTGTTCTCTGCATGTTGATGTCTCTGAACAAGATGCCGTAGATTGCGTCGTTAAGCATAACGTCAAGTCTTTCAAGAGCACCCATTGCAGCGATTTCAGGCATGCACATGCCGGATGAGTAGTTACATAATCTGATGTATCTGCCAACTTCTTCGCCAACTTCGTCAAGAGCTTTTCTCATGATTCTGAAGTTTTCCTGAGTTGCGTATGTACCGCCGAAACCTTCTGTTGTCGGACCGTAAGGTACATAGTCAAGCAGGGACTGTGCAGTTGTTCTGATAACAGCGATGATATCAGCACCCTGTCTTGCAGCAGCCTGAGCCTGGATAACGTCTTCATAGATGTTACCTGTTGCTACGATTACATAGAGATAAGGTTCAGGACCTTCCCCAATTCTTTCAAGGTATTCTTTTCTCTTAGCCTTCTGCATATCGATTCTTTCGAATGTTTTCTTGATAGCCGGCTTTAATGCTTCTGCGGCTTCTGCCTGTGAGCATGTCGGAAGCTTTGTGATTTCAAGCTTTCCTGCTGCGATTTCTTCAGCGATTTCCTGCGGCTGCTTACCTGTCTGAACGATTGCGTTTCCAATCCAGTATGCAGCGCCTGTAGGAAGTGCTCCTGCATCTTTGATGTGGTCTACAACGACATTCGGAAGCGGTGTTTCAAGTTCGTCAACACCGTCAATACCTAAAAGTCTCACAATGGTTCTTTCGGTTGACACTGTTGTATGACGCTCGATGAATTCCTGCATGTCATGCGCGATGTTAGCGGCATGCTGGCGAGCGCTGTCAACAACTTTTGGGTCAATGTTAAGTTTGCTTTTCATCCTTTTTCTCCTTATCACATGTATTTTTTCGCGCCCTCAATAATTTCCTTATTGATTCCCAACATGGCAGCTATACTGAGGGCTTCCTTTGGAACTTGGGTTTTATTATCCACACGATACAGACGGTAGTCCATATGCTTGGATATTATATTTATCCTGTCACGGCGGTTTGCATACTGGATTTCGCGGTTCAAAAGATCGAAATTGCAGTCCGAGAGTCCTCTTACCTGCATATTTACAATGCCTTCCCGCTCCGTCACGGATTCAAAATGCGTCGTAATCAGGGAAATATACGGTTTTTCAATCAGGTAATCGACCAGACTCTTGGTCAGTGCCGTACCCTCGGTCGGGTTGGTTCCCGATGCGATTTCATCAATGAGAATCAGGCTTCTGTCCTGTCCGTGATCTAAGATTTCCTTAAGTTCTTCCATTTCGGAACCGAAACTCGAAAGACCTCTCTCAACCGACTGCGAATCGCCTATGAGAATCTGCATGTAATTCGACAAGCCGATCCTTGCATGCTTGGCAGGTACGAAAAAGCCATACTGCGCCAAAATCGGAATCTGCCCTGCCAGTTTGAGCGAAATTGTCTTGCCGCCCATGTTTGCTCCGGTTATCAGTGTGACTCCGTCCTTGAGGCTCAGCGAAACCGGACAATAGGTCTTGCCCTTCTGCTTAATCACATCTTCAACCTGAATGTTTCTGCCGTCCTCGAATTCGATGACATGCTCATCGGCGATTTCCGGCTTTACCATGTCGTGCCGTATGGAATACCTGGCTCTTGCAAGCGCCAAATCCAAAGCACCTATCTTCTCGCAGTTTTCAAAAAGTACATCCGCCTTCTCCGAAATTTTCTTCGAAAGAACGCCTCTGACTCTTTCTTCTTCTGCTTCTATTTTCTCGTTGATTACTTCAATTTCGCCCACAAATTTATATATTTCTTCCGTAGGCTTGAGCTGCAAGGTAACACTCATATAGTCCTGATCCACAATTTCAAGTTCAGGAAGAGCCTGTATCTTCTCAAAATCCGGATTCGACTTCGCAAGCACGATATCGAACTTCGGTGTGAGCATTACTCCGTGCTGTTTTCTCAGTTCTTCGCGCTTCTGCTTCTGCTCCCTGCGAATCATGAGTTCATATTCTCTTTTTTTGCCTCGCAGTTCCGCAAGCAGCGGGCTGAATTCGTTGTATATGTAAAATGTATTCAGTCTGTCTCCGGTCGGGTCAAGTGCATCCAGCAAGTCTTCGGTGTCTGCCAGAAAATAATCGTCAGGCACCGTGTTCACAACAGGCTCGCCGTCTTCCGATTCCGTCTGCAGCGCCCCAATACTCTCGGGTTTCTCACACTCGGACACGCAGTGGCATCCCTTGTAGTCGCCTACCTCGTGTTCTTTGGTAAGTTTCCCAAGCTGCCTCATCTGAAGCAGCAAAGATTTCACTTCGTAAAGTTCCACGGTTGAAAGAATCGTGTCTCCGCTTCTCTGAACGGTCAGCGTAGGATCTTTTATCTCCATGAAAACTTCAAGTATCTTATCCGTCAAGACTTTGTTCTGCTTAACGAAATATATCATTCTCTCCACGCGGTCGAGCTCATCCCGGAGGTCCTGTTCCTCACCCGGATAAAACGGTCTTACCTCCTTCAGCTGTTTCCTGCCGAAAGGTGTGTTAAGATCAAGGTTAAACATGACATATTCAAGACCCGTTTCTTTCCTCGTTTTTACATTTGCAAGCCGCCTGTTTGTTCCCTGTTTCATTCTTACATCCTCACATCTATGATTGGAATGTCCGGGATTGCCTTCTGCATCTCTTCCAAAAGAACACGATTGTCGAAGGTGTATCCCGCCGGTGCCCACGGATTAACCGTGATGGCAGCGATTTCGATGTTTTTCAGAACCGATACGCGGAAGCCTTTCTTCCGGAAGATTCCCCAGTCCATCGCATTTACAAAAATCTTCGTCGGATCTTTCAGTACAAAACGCACCTGTTTGAGATTTTTTAAGTTGATGTCCGAAATCACGCTGTTTGTGAACGCACCCGGTATATATATATATCTTGTATCCTCATCGATGGCTCCGTTGATTTCCTTGGCCGCTCCAAGACCTGTTGCGAGGTCAAGTTTGCGGACATTCCCGTTGTCATCGACAAGCATAATCTTGTCATCAAAGTTATTATTTTCAATTGCCTCTCTTGCCGTGCCTGCTTCAAGCTCCGGCGTTCTGTAGAGGTTTACTATGTGTGCGGTTTCTTCCACAACTTTGCTCATCGTTCTGGAAAGCACCGCTCCTGTCGAAAGTATAATCGCATCCGATGTGTCCGGGGATGCAATTGTCTTTCGGTCGATTGCACCGTCGATAAGAACAAGCTCGCATCCAAGCTCAAGCATATCGTCGCAAAGAAGTTTCTGCTCTGCGTTTATTACGGGTCCCGCAATCTGTACATATCCGGCTTCTCTGACTCTGCATATCAGCAGTTCCCCGATTGCCGTCGAATATTTCGTCTTTCGAATTACTTCCAGTCCGGCATCTGCCATTTCGTACAAAAGCGAAGGTACGGCAGCCAGCATGCCCTCTTCCAGGTATACTCTCGGCTTTTCGGTTCCTGTCACCAGATCCTGTGTTTCTCCGTCTCTGCCCGTTGAAGTAATCCCCAAAACAATTCCTTCATCGATCGCTTCTTCTATCAGATAGTTAAGTGCTGTTGTCTTGCCGGCATTCTTTGCCATTCCAACAATGGAAATTGCTTTGTATTTTGTTGATAAGTCGTACAATATACCCATTTATGTAATATCCTTTATCACACCTATAGGGGGCCATGCGGTCCCCTATAGGATGAATTTTAATTATTTGCCGCACTTTTCGGCGTCCGAAATTAGTGCTGGTTTCTTTCGTGTCTTGCAAGGTGTGCAGGCTCGATAGTCTTGATTTCAGGACCTTCACCGAGTGCAGATACACCCTGATACTTGTAGCTTCTCTTGCCTGTGCAGAAGTCGCATTTGCAAGGAAGATCCGGAAGGCTCGGTTCTGTGTATGTAGTAATGATACCTTCGTAGTTTCTCAGGATTACCTTGTGCGGAGTCTGAGAAATTACATACTGAGGCATTACAGGAGTCTTACCGCCACCACCAGGAGCGTCAACTACAAATGTAGGAACTGCATAGCCGGAAGTGTGTCCTCTTAAACCTTCCATGATTTCGATACCCTTGGAAACCGGAGTTCTGAAGTGTTCGATACCCATTGAAAGGTCGCAGATGTAAATGTAGTAAGGTCTTACTCTGTTCTTTACTAACTGGTGAACTAAGTCTCTCATGATGTGCTTACAATCGTTTACGCCACGAAGTAATACGGACTGGTTGCCAAGAGGAATACCTGCGTCAGCAAGTTTTCTTAAAGCTTCCATAGCCGTCGGAGTCATTTCCTTTGGATGGTTGAAGTGAGTGTTTAACCAGATTGGGTGATACTTCTTCAGCATGTTAACAAGGTTGTCAGTGATTCTCATAGGCATTACAACCGGAGTTCTGGAGCCTAATCTTACGATTTCAACATGAGGAATCTTTCTTAATTCGCTGATGATGTATTCTAATGTGTCATCTTCAACGCAGAGAGCGTCACCACCGGAAAGAAGTACGTCTCTAACCTGTGGAGTTTTTCTGATGTATTCGATGCAAGCGTTGATGTCTTCTCTTGATCTAGCACCATCAGTTTCGCCCGCGAGTCTTCTTCTTGTGCAGTGTCTGCAGTACATGGAGCACTGGTCAGTGATTAAGAATAAAACTCTGTCCGGATATCTGTGAGTTAATCCAGGAGCCGGGGAGTCAGCATCTTCGTGTAATGGGTCCATGTCGTCTGCTTCGGATCTGTGCATTTCTGCTAATGTAGGAACTGCCTGCATTCTGATCGGGCATCTAGGATCATCCGGATCCATAAGGGATGCATAGTAAGGAGTGATTCCTACTCTGAATCCGCCCATAACCTTTTCGATATCAGCCTTTTCCTGTTCTGTTAAGTTAACAACCTGTGCAATGTCTTCTACTGTTGAAAGTCTGTGTTCAACCTGCCAATGCCAGTCGTTCCACTGTTCGTCTGTAACATCCTTAAAAAGAGGAATGTCTTTCCAATTTCTAACAGCCATCTTTTAATCTCCTTTAATAATTCAAATAAGCTTTTGGAATGGAATCCCGCAGGGAGTCCTGCGAGATTCCTTTAATAAGTATCTTCAGCTATTTATGTTCCGAAAATTATGCGTACATTTCTTCGAATAAAGCTTTAAGACCAGGGTTTTCTCTTAAGCACTGAAGAGTGATTGCAGCGTGACCCTTAGTGTATCCGTTACCGATAATCATTGTAACGTCTTTGCCAACGCCTTCAGCACCGAGAGCTGCCTTTGTGAAGGAAGTAGCCATTGAGAAGAAGTAAACAACTCCGTCGTCCTTACAGGAAAGGATGGAAGCCATTTCTGTGTTTTCAATGGATACGCAGTTGATAACTACGTCGAATAATTCGCCGTTTGTTAATTCCATGGACTTGTTGTAGAATCCAACAGCATCTGTAGCGTCCATGTGGAAGTATTCATCAGCAAGGTTAAGAGCTCTTGCTCTGTCTTCGGACTTCTGGGAACCAGCAGCACATACTACTAAGCCGGTAACGCCAGCTCTCTTCTTAGCTTCGTGTAAGCAAAGGAGACCGGATTTTCCGCCGCCGCCGATGATAAGAACTTTCTGTCCGGACTGAACTAACTTAGCAGTCTGAGCAGGAGCACCAGCAACGTCTAATGCTGATAATGCAGTCTTTTCTGGCATATCATCAGGAATGATTCCGTAGATACCGGACTGGAATAAGATAGCCTTACCCTTGATGTCAACCTGGTCGATAGCAGGTCTCATTTCGATGATTTCATCGATTCTTAACGGTGTTAAGGAAAGGGATACTAATGTAGCAATCTTGTCGCCAACCTTTAAGTCGCCAACGTATGCAGGACCAATCTGTTCAACTGTTCCGAGAAGCATTCCGCCGGAACCGGTCCAAGGGTTTTTGTGCTTACCAGCGTGAGCAACGATTTCCATCATCTTAGCGCCGATCTTGTCCATTTCTTCCTTAGTTGTAACTTCTGCAGGCTTCTTGTCTAAAACTCTTCTTACGATTTCAGTGAAGGAAGCGGAGTCGATGTTTAAAGTCTTAACATCGATTAATACTTCGTTATCGTAGATTTCCATTGTGTTATCAATAACATCTGCTGGCTGTGGTAATACTCCCTTTGGAGAGATTACACGGTGTGTACCATAAGGGCATCCTTTTTTCATTTTATTTTCCTCCTAGAAAAAATATTAATTTTATTTTTATGCTCCTGCTTCGCGACAAACCTATCCGGTTGCTGTACAGGGCATAACTCACTATGTTAATTATATATCATTAGGTTCGATTTTTCCATAGGAAAAACCGTTTTTGAACAAATTATTTTTTTCTCCACAAAAAATCACATTTATTCCCTTCTTACCCGCATTAATATTAAGCAAATTTTATGCCAACGCTTTTTATTTTTCAAGCCTTTCGCATATATCCCCAAACACCGCACAAAGTGGGGCATTCGTTTGATCTCGATTCACTTCTGTATCTTTCTTTCAGTAAAATCCTTACACAAGGTGAACCGAAATGTTTTCACAATAAAAAATAGCGAACCTTTTTCGGTTCGCTACTCAATTTCATATTTTTTCTTCTTCCTTACAAGCTGTGTCTGACTGATTCCCACGGCTTTTGCCGCCTTTCTGGTTGAACCGTACTTTTCGCAGGCATATTTGATCAGGCCCTTCTCGTATTCTTCCACCGCCGACTGCAGATCAATCTCTGCTTCCCGCTCAGTTCCTTCAGTTTCATCTCTGCCGTAGCTTCCTCCCTCAAAGAGTTCACCGTGGCTTTCGCGCATGACATCCATCAATGTTATGTCCTCGCCCTGCGCCGATATGATCAGTCGCTGCACGGAGTTTTCCAGTTCACGCACATTTCCCGGCCATGGCAGTCTCTTGAGATAATCCATTGCGCTGTCTGCGATTCCGCGCTTTGCACCGAATTTCTTGCCGTATTTGCCGAGGAATAAACTCACAAGTGCCGGTATGTCATCCGTTCTGTCGGCAAGATCCGGAATTCGAATCGGCACAACATTCAGTCTGTAATACAGGTCTCGCCTGAAAATCCCCTCTTCAACAAATTTTTCAAGGTCCCTGTTTGTTGCCGAAATGATTCTGACATTCGTTTTAATCGGCGTTGTGCCGCCCACGCGGTAGAACTCGCCGTCCTGAATGACTCTGAGCAGCTTTGCCTGCATTTCAAGAGGCAGCTCGCCTATTTCGTCGAGGAACATTACGCCGTTGTTGGCGGTTTCAAAATAGCCTTTTTTGCCGGTTGTGTTTGCTCCGGTGAAAGCACCCTTTTCATAGCCGAAGAACTCCGATTCAATCAGGTTCGGCGAGATTGCTCCGCAGTTTATTTTTACAAAAGGCTGCATTTTGCGGTCGCTGTTTTTTTGTATGAGGTTTGCAACTTTTTCCTTGCCGACGCCTGTGGAGCCGAAGATTATGACATTGCAGTCGTATTTTGAAACCTTCATGATTTCTTCCATGACCACCTGCATGGCTCTTGACTTGAAAACAAAATCATCTGACAAGCTTTTTTCAACCAAAGACTTTGTATAAGGACTCATTTCCCATTCCTGCTCTTCGGTTTCTTTCAGTGTCTCAACCGTTGCATTTTCAAAGTAAGGCGCCACTTCGGAAACCAGTTCCATGTCGAATCTGTCGTAGTCGGCCAGAAAGCCTTCCGCACTTCTCACGTCGAGGTCCTTGGAAATCGATTCCGTGATATACAAAGCAATGTTGAGATTGTTTATCAGGTTGGCAAACAAAACCGTCCCCTTCGGCCGCGTTGCCAGTATGTTGATTGTCTCTGCACCCGGTATTTCCGCGCAGTTTACCGACAAATCGAATAAGTCGTCTGCATTCAGCTTTTCCAAGGCTTCAACCGGTTTCAATATGTCCAGAAAATGGATCTGGTTAAACACCTTGGAGAGCAGGCTGTCTATGCCTCCTCCCGAGAGTGAAATTCCTGTTTTTTTATCCAAAAGACAGACGATTTCCCCGGTATCACCGATTTTACGCCGGATTGCGTATCCAAAAAGAAGGTTTGTAATCATGTTGTTTCCGACAATCAGGAATCTGTTCTTGCCCTCGGCAAGCCGGTCGAGTCTCAGCAGGGTCCCGGACTGGTCAAGCACAAACAGCAGCAGATTGTTCGGTGCGTTTTTATCGACTTTTACAACCTGAATCCGGTCGTGTGCAATTACATAGCCCCTTGCCTCCATCTGGTTAAATGTCCGGTCGATCTCCCCTATGTTTTCTATGTAAATCGGCATCGAAGCCAGCGAAGCATTGCAAATCACGGTATCTCCGGGTTTCAGCCCGTTTGGATTCTCATATTCCGCCCCGATTTCTTCAATGGTGCCGCACACAAGCCCGCCCGTATCCGTTACCGGATTGTGCATTTTCCCTCTGCGGATTGTTATATCTATGATTTTTTGGCGTATTTTTTCCTCATTATTGTTGGTTTCAGTGCAAATCTGCTTGAAACTTGTTCCTTCGAGGTGTATTCTTTTAATGGATACTCTCATCTCGTTCGGATATATATCGCGGCTGTTGTCAAGTTTCCATGCTGATGTAGGTAAAACATACTGCGGTTCCAAAACGCGTTTTGTTCCGTAGGTCGTAGTCATTTAAGGTTCGCTCCTTTTCAGTGAACACAAATCGGTTCGTTTTTTATCTATTTTCAATAATAAACCATTGGCACACATTTTGCAATATATATCTTCGTGAGTTTTGAGTGAATATCCGATGTTACCTAAAAAGCTCCATCCGGCAAAGCTTAACAT
>OGDY01001792.1_pt1 | contig 22241 bp, 19 predicted proteins | sample 1570341 | NCBI WGS metagenome assembly OGDY01 (sample SAMEA2581972, study PRJEB24529) | metagenome | biome: Human gut stool | place: China | collected 2011 | reverse complement strand
AGAGCTCTTCGATCCCATCCAGATCCACTGCTTCTGCCCGGCGCACCCGGATCTCCATCGCCCATCCGCTCCCTTCTGCCCTGTGCTGGTTCCATTATAGCGCCGTAAGGCGGCGGGTGCAATAAAAAAGGAGGCACCGCTATCCCCACCGAAAGAGATAACGGTGCCCCGGGTGCCGACGGATGCGAGCTTATCCGTTGCGCTCGGCAAGAAAAAGAGCATAATCCTTCACGGCGCTGCGCTGTTCTTCCGTAAGCCCCTCGGGCAGGAGCAATACATCGGAAGAGGCGGCGGCATAGCCTGGGTAGCGCTCATCACTGAGCCCCATCAGATAATCCACTGAAACGCCGAAAAATCTGGCCAGCCAAACCTTGGTCGCGTCGCTTGGGTCACTTTTCTCTTTTTCGTAGGCGGATATGGTGTGGTGCGAGACGGACAGCATATCCCCCAGCTCGGCTTGTGACAGTCCCGCTGCTTTCCTTAGCAGGTATAAGCGGTTTCCTATCATTCCCATTCCCTTCTCTCTTAAGACTGGGCGTTTTTATTGTACCATTCTTTATGCAAAAAAGGAAATACTTTTGACAAAATCTACCCATTTTACAAAAAAAGTTGTTCTGATTTGTCGGAATTGACAGGGTGCCATTTCCAGCAATATTTCCAGCAATCCGCAACTGGGCGCGGGGGGCCCGGGGACCTATAATGGAGATGTAAGCATAGTGCTGAGTGACGAAGGAGGTACATATGATGGAGGTTTTTTCTTTGCACCGGGAGATGACCGGTGAGGAAGGGGAGCAATGCCGGGTGCGCTATTCCCTGACGGAGGACAGCTGCGGCCCGGCGCGATGCTACGGCATCCTGTGCTGTGTGGAGGGAAGCCGGCGGCCCGGCCGGTGCTGCCGCCTGCCCGGCCTGCTGGAAAATCGCGGGGTGGGCGAGCTGCTGGTGGAATATCTGGCGCGGCGGGAGGTAACACCCGTTCAGCTGGAGGATATCCTGGTGGAGCTGCTGCCGTGACGGCGGAGCTTGCCGAGAGGGCGCGGCCGCAGGCCGCCCGGGCGAAGCCCGGGCACCCCGCCGCGCAGCGGGCGGGGCCGATGCGGAGCATCGGGGCCTGCGGCCAAACCAAGGCCCTGCAGAAATGAGAAAAGAGGCACCCACAGCGGATGCCTCTTTTTTTGCGTGCTATTTTATTGGGGTAAGTGAAAATCAGACGCGGCGGGTCTTTTTGATGATGGGGACCAGCGCACCGACCACGATGGCGGCGAGGATGATCTCCAGGAGGCCCTGCAGGCCGACAAAGGCGATGATGAACGCAAAGACATTGGTGGTGCCCATCATAGCGGCGAAGCCCTGAAGATAGTCACTGGTGTAGAAGAAGATCGCCAGCGTGCCCATGAACATTGCCGTATGGCAGATGGTGGCCAGTGCACCGGTGATGGTGCCGCTCCACTTGCCGGTGAGGTGATCGAAGGCGCGATAGAGGTAGGCGGCGACCAGACCCAGCAGGATGCGGGGGATCACGCAGACGATAAAGGTGCCAGCGGGATTGATGCTGAACAGGGTGGTGCCGAAGGTGCTTAGGCCGAAGCACTGAAAGAAGCTGGTGAAGCCAAACACTGCACCCAGCACCATGCCGCCGGCGGGGCCGGTAAGGGCCGCGCCGAGGATGACGGGAATGTGCAGGAGGGTGATCTCCAGACCCATGGTTTTGATGTAGCCGAGGGGGGTGAAGGTCATCACCAGGATGATGGCGGTAAGAATGCCGAGTGTGGTAAGGGTACGGGTGCGGTTGGTGGAACTTGACATGATAATCCTCCTTGCTGCTATTCCTTTGCCGGGTACGGCGGCACACGGGACGCTTTATCATTGCGGCGGGTGGCGTTCCCTTTTGGGATACGCCCCGTGGCAAAAGCGTGACCGGCGGGGCCTGCGGCGGATGTGGGATACAGCGCAAAATTTTAGGAAGCGACTCCGCTGCCGGTGCGGTAGGGGCGGCTTCCGCGACATATCATAACAGATGAGGGGGCAAAATGCAAGGGGCAAATGGGGCGAAATGGGTGGGCTGCGCCCCTATCCCCTGCCCTGCACAAACCGTACCAAGAAAGGCAAAGCCCCCACCCAAAGCGGGAGGGGGCAAAATGCATGCTTCACTGCTGTTTGGGCGGGGCGTTGCGGCGGTAGATGGCCAAAAGGCCATCCAGCAGCAGATCCTGATCGAGGATGATGTTGGTGCGGCAATGCGGCACGATAGCCGGGGAAAGGCCGCCGCAGGCCACCACAGTGGGAACTTCGCCCAGTTCCTCTCGGTAGCGCTCAATAAGGCCATCCACCATACAGGCGGTGCCCAGCACCACACCGGAGAGCATACAATCCACCGTATTGCTACCGATGGTCTTGATCTTACCGGTACCGAGACCGATGGAGGGCAGCAGCGAGGCCGACCCTGAAAGCGCCTCCAGCGAGATCTTGACGCCAGGGAGGATAGCGCCGCCGATAAAGCTGCGGTCCTCGGTGACGACGGTGATTTTGGTAGCGGTGCCCAAATCGATGATGATGGCTGGCAGGGGGTATTTTTCCGCCGCGCCCACAGCAGTGCAGGCCAGATCCGCACCCAGGGAAGCGGGTTCATCGATACGGATATTAAGGCCGGTTTTGACCCCGGGGCCAACCACAATGGTGGGGATATGGCCATTGCCGAGGATGCGGACGGCATCGTGGAATACGGCGGTGAGCGCCGGTACGACCGAAGAGATGGCCGCGCCGGTAAGCTGGGCCGGATCGAACTGATGCAGGCGGAAGATCTGCGAGAGGAGGACGGCGTATTCCGTTTCGGTACGCAGGGGATCCGTCTTGGCGCGGGCTGTAAACAGGGCATTTTTGCCCTCGTAGACGCCAAAGCAGATATTGGAGTTGCCGATATCGATGGTGAGGATCATAGGGTCAATCTCCTTTCAGCGGGGCAGCAGGGCGGAAAGGCGGTCGGCGGCGGGCTGCATAAAGTCGCCCTCAAACAGCTCGATGGTACCGGTATCCATCAGTGAGGCGAGCGCGGGCTGGATGGGCAGGCGGGCCAGCACCGGAATGTGGTGCTCCGCCGCGATGCTATCAAGGTGGCTTTCGCCGAAAATCGCATGCTGCTTTCCGCAATCAGGGCAGGTGTAGGTGCTCATATTCTCGATGAGGCCCAGAACCGGAACCTTCATCATCTCGGCCATTTTTACCGCTTTTTCCACGATCATGCCGACGAGCTGCTGCGGCGTGGTGACCACGATGATGCCATCCACGGGGAGGGACTGGAATACGGTGAGAGGGACATCGCCGGTGCCGGGGGGCATATCGACAAACATAAAATCGACATCCTTCCAGTACACATCGGTCCAGAACTGGCCCACCGCCCCGGCAATGACCGGGCCGCGCCAGACGACGGGATCGCTTTCCCGTTTGAGCAGCAGATTGATGGACATGACCTGGGTGCCGAAGCGGGAGACGGCGGGCAGCATAACATCGCCGAGGGTTTCGATCTTTTCCCGAAGGCCGAATGCCTGCGGGATGCTGGGGCCGGTGATATCGGCATCCAGGATGGCGGTGCGGTAGCCCAGCCGCTGCATACTGACGGCCAGCAGGCTGGTGACGAGGGATTTGCCGACGCCGCCCTTGCCGCTGACGACGCCGATGACCTTTTTGACGCTGCTCATTTCATTGAGTTTTTTGGAAAAATCCTGCTCGCTGCCGCAATCGTGGCCGCAGGTACTGCAATCGTGAGTACAGCCCATGGGGATGACCTCCTTTTGATTTTGGACAAAAAAATTTTGCCGGCAAAGCCGAAACCGACCATGGAAAGCGGGCGGGCCCGCGGGGCTGGGGCTTTGCTGCCGGGGAGAGTGGGTGCAGAAAGTGGGGCGCCCCGCAGGGGCGGCGGTGAAACCGCCGGGTCGGGCGAAGCCCGTCAGGCCCGTTCCCGAAGGGAACGGGTCCCCTGCGGGGCGCCCATCCGGCGGCTATTGCAAATTCTGTCCAGATATTAGTAAGCCTTACCCCAAATGATCATGTGCTTTGCGGGGCGGCCGCAGCAGACACAGGTAGAACCGAGATTCTCCTGCTCCAGCGGCATGCAGCGGCTGGTAACGCCGATCTCATCCTTCATCTTGAGCTCGCAAGCCAGCTCGCCGCACCACATGGTCTTATAAAAGCCGTTGGTGCCATCAGCGACCTTGTGCATCTCGGCCATATCGTGGGCAACATAGGTGTTGGCTTCGCGGTTGGCGAGGGCTTTGGTGTAGAGGCTGTCGTGGATCTCCTGCAGCAGGCGGGTGATCTCGGTTTCGAGGTCCTCCAGCTTGACGAAGGTCTTTTCGCGGTTATCGCGACGGACCAGCACGCACTGGCCGGCTTCGATATCCTTGGGACCGATCTCCAGGCGAAGGGGTACGCCCTTCATCTCATACTGGGCGAACTTCCAGCCGGGGCTGTTCTCGGAAAGATCTATGTCTGCACGGAAGTTCTTTTTGAGGCGCTCACACAGGGCGGAAGCGGTCTCGGCAACGCCCTCCTTATGCTGGGCGATGGGGACGACCATGACCTGGATGGGAGCGACAGCGGGGGGCAGCACCAGGCCGTTATTATCACCGTGGGTCATAATAATGGCGCCGATGATGCGGGTAGACATACCCCAGCTGGTCTGGTGAGGATACTGCAGGGTATTGTTGCGGTCGGTGAACTGGATATCAAAGGCACGGGCAAAGCCGTCGCCGAAGTAGTGGGAGGTACCGCTTTGCAGGCTCTTACCGTCGTGCATCATGGCCTCGATGGTGTAGGTTTCTTCGGCGCCCGCAAATTTTTCCTTATCGGTCTTGACGCCCTTAACAACGGGGATGGCAAGATATTTCTCGCACATCTCTGCGTAGACATTCAGCATGCGCACGGTCTCAGCCTTGGCTTCCTCGGCGGTTTCGTGCATGGTGTGGCCCTCCTGCCACAGGAACTCGGCGCTGCGCAGGAAGGGGCGGGTGGTCTTTTCCCAGCGCATGACGCTGCACCACTGGTTATACAGCTTGGGCAGGTCGCGGTAGCTGTGGATGATATGGGAATAGTGCTCGCAGAACAGCGTTTCGCTGGTGGGGCGCACGCACAGGCGCTCCTCCAGCTTTTCCTCGCCGCCCATGGTGACCCAGGCGACCTCCGGGGCGAAGCCTTCCACATGGTCCTTCTCTTTCTGCAGAAGGCTCTCCGGTATGAGCATAGGCATATAGACATTCTGGTGACCAGTCGCCTTGAACATGCCGTCAAGAATATGCTGGATATTTTCCCAAATGGCATAGCCATAGGGGCGGATGATCATGCAGCCGCGGACGCTGCCGTAATCGACCAGCTCGGCCTTTTTAACGACATCGGTATACCACTGCGCAAAATCGTCCTCCATCGAGGTGATCTCGGCTACCATTTTCTTTTGATCTGCCATAGTATTTCTTTCTCCCTTTCAGTAGGATATATACCTTTTATATTATACGGGTTTTTGCGTCATTTGCAAGGGATTGCGGGGATTTTGTGGGGAATTGGGAGGCGGGAGGCCAAAAGAAGCGGGCGGGCCGAATCCCCGGACACGGCAGGAGCCTGCGGAGGATGCCGGCGGAAAACCCACCGTGAGCAGGGGCTTCAAAATTTATTTACAATATTTCACCTTTTCGTCACGGCATTTTTACCGACCTTAAAAAAACAGGTCAAGCATTGTTCACAATTTAACGGTATACTAGGAAGCAGTCAAGGGGCCAGGCACCCCACAGAAAGGCAGGTCAGTTCCATGACATATCCGAACGACAACTTTAATGACCGCAACTTTACCACTGGCAATACCGATCTTCCCACCGGGGAGTATCGCTATGATAAAGACAGCATCCATCAGGATGCCGCGTCCGGGCAGGCGCAGCAAACGGCTGCTTCGGGGTATCATCCCTCGGACGCAAACAAAAAATCCACAGGACGGGGCAAAAAGGGTACGGCGCTGCTGCTGGCAGGCTGCCTGGTGCTCTCGATGGTGGGCGGCGCAGGCGGCGCTGTGATCGCTGCCAAGAGCGGCCTGCTGGGCACCGGTTCCACCGTTCTGTATCAAGGGGTAGAGGTCCCTTCCACCAACGGTTCCACCATCGGCGTCAGTTATTCCGGTGTGGTGCAGCAGGTGGAGGACAGCGTAGTGGCCATCACCACCGAAAGTGTGGCGACCAACTACTTCTTCCGGCAGTATGTCACCCAGGGCGCAGGCTCCGGCGTGGTGCTGACGGCGGATGGCTACATTGTGACCAACTACCATGTGATAAAAGGCGCACAGCAGATCACCGTGACTGCCAATGACGGCAGCACCTATGCCGCCACCCTGGTGGGTACCGATGAGGATAACGACATCGCGGTGCTGAAGGTGGACGCCAAAGACCTGACCCCAGCTATTCTGGGCGACAGTGACACCCTGAAGGTGGGCGACGCCGTGCTGGCCATCGGCAACCCGCTGGGTACCCTTTCCGGCACCGTCACCGATGGTATCGTCAGCGCGCTGGAGCGCCAGGTAACGATAGACGGCAACAGCATGACCCTGCTGCAAACCAGCGCGGCGGTCAACCCCGGTAATTCCGGCGGCGGTCTCTTTAATGCCAGCGGAGAGCTGATCGGCATTGTCAATGCCAAATCCACCAGCGATTCCAGCGGCAATGCCGTGGATAACATCGGCTTTGCCATTCCTATCAACAGCGTCAAGACCATCATCGAGGATCTCATCAGCCACGGCTATGTGACCGGTCAGATCGTACTGGGAGTCAGCCTGGTGGATATCACCGATGAGCGCACCGCCCGCTATTACGGGCTGGACAGCACCGGCGTGTATATTCAAAGCGTGGAGTCCGGCTCCATAGCGGATAAAGGCGGCCTGCAGGCCGGCGACCGGCTGCTGAGCTTTGGCGGGGTGGAGGTTTCCACCGCGGATGATCTGAAAGCGGCACTGGCCGCTCACAGCGTAGGCGACCGGGTGGAGATCAAGGTCTCCCGCAATGGCCGGGAATACACCCACAGTGTGGTACTAACCGAATATGTACCCAGCAGCGCCACCAATTAACTTGCCAACTTCTCCATACTCCTTTTCAATATTGCATGCAAAGCCTCCCCCGTAAGCCGCGGGGGAGGCTTTGCTGCGGCGGAAAAAAGAAGAAACTATGGGCTTTGGGCTTTTCCTTTGGCGGAAAATGTGGTAAAATGACAGCAGAACACAAAACTGCCGCCGATGGCAGTAATTAACGGGAGGTTTGACCATGAGATTTTGCCCGAACTGCAACAGTGCCGTATATGATGACCGGGCGGAGCTTTGCCCAGAGTGCGGCAAGCCGATGAACCAAAATGTATGCCCCAGCTGTGGCCGGCGGCTACAGCCTGGCCAGAAATGTCCCCACTGCAGCGACTGCCGCGCCCACGGCGAACGCTACACCGTGCGAAACCAAAGTCCCGAACAGACTGTCAGCGGCGGACTGAGTATGTGGGCCTATATGGGGCTTATTCTGCTGGCGATGGTGCCGGTCATTGGGCTTATATTTATGATAGTGTGGGCGTGCGGCGTGAGCAGCAACCCCCAGCTGGCCCGCTTTGCCCGCGGCATGCTGCTGGCCAAGGCCGCGCTGTTCCTCATCGGGATCATCTTCTTTTCTGTGATGATGGCTGCCATGCAGCCGCTGCTGAATGAGCTGGAGGACTGGCTGAGCTACTACGGCGATGAATACGGCTACTATGATAACTTTGATGATTCCTACAATTACAATTTTGGCGATGACTATAATGCTGGTGATAACGGCGATCTCTTTGGCGATGACTGGCCCGATTTTTACGGGGAGGAGGCCCCGGCTGCCAATGCCGCGTAAATCATAAAGCAAAAGCCCCCTCCGGGTGTACCGGAGGGGGCTTTTGCTTTATGTGGGATCACTTTTTGAGGGTCTCGCGGCTGCCCTTCCTGGCAGCGGCTGCTACCAGCCCGCCCAGTGCTACGATAGCCAGAAAGTTGGGAATAACCATCAGCTGGTTAAACATATCGGAAAGCTCCCAAGCTAGGTCATTGGATACGCAGGAGCCGAGGAAGATGAGCGCCACAGCGATGATGGAATAGACCGGGACGGCCTTTTTGCCAAAGAGGTATTCCACATTGATACGGCCGAAGAAGTTCCAGCCCAGGATGGTGGAGAAAGCGAAGAACATAAGGCAGGTGGCCACGAACAGACTGCCGGCGGTATTACCCATGATGCTGGAGAACGCCAGCTGCGCCATATTGGTCTTGCTGACACCTTCGGCTGCGCCGGAGGCAAGGATCCCGTTGCCGGCATACAGGGTGGAGATAACGACCAGAGCGGTCATGGTGAGGACGACAAAGGTATCAATGAAAACGCCGATCATGGCCACAACGCCCTGCTCGTGCGGGCAGCTTACCTTAGCCATAGCGTGGGCGTGGGGAGTGGAGCCCATACCGGCCTCATTGCTGAACAGACCGCGCTTGACGCCCTGGCTGATGGCCTGCTTGAGCGCAAAGCCGAAGCTGCCGCCGATAATGGCCTGCGGCTCGAACGCATAGCGGAAGATCATACCGAAGGTTTCGGGGACAAAGCGGATTCGGGCAATCAGCACCGCCAGACCGCCAATGAGGTACAGACAGGCCATCACGGGGACGATCTTTTCCGCCCAGGAGGCCACCCGGTGGCTGCCGCCGAGGAATACAAAGGCGGAAAGAGCAGCCACAACAATACCGATGACCCAGGTGGGAACGCCGGTGGCATTGGAAAGCGCCTCACCGATGGAATTGGACTGCACCATGCTGCCGATGAAGCCCAGCGCAAGGATGATGGCTACGGCGAAGAAGCCGGCCAGGAATTTGCCGAAGTCGCCCTTAAAGGCGCGCTTGATGTAATAAACCGGACCGCCGTGGACGCTGCCGTCCGCATTGACTACACGGGTCTCCTGCGCCAGCACCGCTTCCGCATAGATGGTAGCCATGCCGAAGAAAGCGATGATCCACATCCAGAAGATGGCGCCGGGACCGCCGATGAGGATAGCGCCGCAGGCGCCTACGATATTACCGGTACCTACCTGCGCGGCAATGGCCGTGGCCAGCGCCTGGAAGGAGGAAAAGCCGCCCTGCTGCTTTCCGCCATGGAGATTGATGTTGCCGAATACCCGGCGCATACCCTCGCCAAAGCAGCGCACCTGCACAAAGCGGGTACGGATGGAGAAATAAAGGCCGGCGCCGATGAGCAGGACGATGAGGATATAATCCGAGAGATAGCCGTTGATTTTTTGTACGATGCTGAGCAATGCTGCTTCCATTTGTTTCACTCCTGATTAAAATATTGCAGTGAAAAAAGGATAATAAAAAGGCTGCCCGTCTTTTTTAAGCGGCAGCCTCTGAAGAATAGCGAGCGATCAAACAAAAGATGCTTTGATGACCGCTCTGTCCTTTTGCCTGAGAGATTCGGCGGAAAAACCGCCTTGCACCTTCGGCACTCAACTCAATGAGATTCTCCAGAGCCCCCTCCATATTCAGTCTCTTACGATTCTGAATGTTTCCGCGGGGTCGCTATCGTTATTCACTTGATGATATTCTACACCATTTTGCAGCTTTGTCAAGAGAAAAATGCAAAATGCGTTATTCTTCCGTGCGGATGCACCGCACCGTTACTCGGGCACGGCCATCGTAGGTGCAAGTAAACAGGGTAAGATCCCACTCCCCAGCCCGCATTTCCTCCACGGCGGTCTCCGGCAGGGTCTCCACCCGGTCCACCGTATAGCGGTAGGTCTGCCCGGCTGCATCGGTAAATAGGACGGCATCCCCGGGACGCAGGGTGTGCAGCGCGGCAAAGTGCCGCCGGTAATTGTGCGCCGCTATGATGATATCATCCCCGGCCAGGGTACCGGCATAGCGGCAGGGTGCCTGGCGCAGAAAATCCATCTCCCATTCGGCCCCCACCGGCAGCTCCAGCGCCAGGGTAGGTAGAGAAAGGATGCCCAGATACTCCTCCCCCTCCAAAGAGACCGTCAGCTCTCCGGCGGGCAGGGTAGGCATCGGCGCTGGAGACTGTCCGATGCTATGTGCCACGGCAGGCAAAATCTTTTGGGTGGCCGCCGCGGCACGGCGTTCCTCCCGCAGATTAAACCCCAATAGGAATGCGGCGGCCAAAATGCACAGGCCGCCCAAAATGATGCAGAACCGGCCGATACGCTCTCGTGTCATGTCGGTTTCCTCCGGCGGCGCAGGCGGCAGCCCACCGCCACCAGCAGCACCCCTATGGCTGCCAGCAGCGTGATAGGCCATTGCAGCAGGCCGGTCTGCGGCAGCTTATCCCCTGGGGTGGGGGCTGGGTTGTCCGGTATGATGATGACCGGCGGTTCGGGGGTACCGGAGCGCTCCAGCTTGGGCTCTACCGTTGCAGCGTACTGCCACCCGCCGCCCGCCTGTTGGGCCGGCAGCTCCAGCAGCACCGGGGTGGTGGTATAGGTGCAGCCGCCCTTTTGGTAGGGAGCCGCGCACAGCAGATACAACCCGGTGGGCAGCCCCTCTAATGCAGCTTTGCCATCAGCCGCGGTGGTAAGCTGCTTTTCTGGGGAAATGCTTTGCTGCTCCACCCATTGGTCCAGCAGCCCGGCCGCCTGCCGCCAGTCGGCGGCATCCCGCAGGTTCCCCAGCACAATACCGCTATCCTCATAGGCCGGCAGCAGGGTGTGCTCTCCCTGCGGAGAAAGCGCCGCCACCCGGTACAGCGAAAAGCCCATGCCGCTTACTGGCTTATTCTCATAGTGACAGTCAATGGTCAACGCGCACAGCGCGTCAGGATCGGCTGTCTGTGCTATCGCGGGGAGACACAGCAGTATGATCAGGATCAGGGCCAAAACGGCTCTGAGACGCTTTTTCATCAGTTCTCCCCCTTTCTATCACATTGCCCTCTTCGGGCCCGGTTTTCTTTTTCTTGCGGCGCAGCAGCGCCAGGATGAGCAAAATAAGCAGGAACAGCAGCAGCGCGCCGATCAACAGCTTGCCCTTCCAGCCCAAGCTGTGTACTACCTGCTGGGTCACGGTCACTTCCACCGTTTCCTCCACGGTCTCCAGCGGGATGCGGTGCCCGCGCACCAGCAGCCGGTGGGTATTTACGCCGTAGGGCGTACAGGTCACCAGGGTAACAAGGTCCTCCCCTTCCACCGGGTACAGGTCCTTTACCTCATCCGGCTCCACCACCAGGATCTGATCCACCTCATAGAGGAGCTGCTCCCCCAAAATGCGCAGGGAAAAATGGTCGCCCAGCTGCATTTGGTCCAGATCGGAGAAAAGCAGCGCCGAGGGCAGCCCCCGGTGGCCGGAAAACACCGCGTGGGTGCCCTCTCCGCCCACCGGCAGGGAGGTACCGCCTAAATGCCCGATGCCATGCTGGAGGACCTCCTCCGTGGTGCCGTGGTAGATGGGCAGCCGCACGCTGATGCGCGGGATCTCGATGTAGCCCATAATGCCGCTGCCATCGGGATCCAGCAGGCCCCAGTAGGGGTCCCCCGCGGGCAGCTGCCGCCCGGTAAAGGCATCCCGGAAGGTGGGACTGAGGTTTTTATTGTATTCCTGCGCCGCTTCCCACAGCGCGGAGTGATCCTCCGGGGCAAGGGTCGTGGTGCTTTGGGTGTAGTGGGAGATCAGCTGGTTCTGCCGGTGCTGGTTCCACAGGTCGCTGGCCACCGGGTAAAATAGAATCCCCAGCCCCAGCAGAAAAATGAGGATGGCCAGCACGGTGCCCAGCCGGTTTTGTCTTTTTTGTTTGGCTTGTTTTGTCGTCACGAATGGTACTCCTTTGGCAGTAATGCAGCAGGGAAAAAACCGCAAACCGTTGCAGCGGGCTTGCGGCCTTTTCCTTGCCGCCCATCCCGCCGGGGAGAGAAAGAGGAAAAACCCGGCGGGACGGCAAGAAAATGAGGAGGATGGCAAATTACAGGGTGGTCTTATTCTGCTCCTGCTCGTCCTCACGGCGACGGCGGGCAAACAGGAAGAACCATAGCGCCGCACCCATGCACAGCAGGCCGATCACCGTGAACATCACGGTGCCGACACCGCCGGTGGTGGGCAGTACGGGGGTGGAGCTATTGAGAAGGTCGACTTCATAGCGATTTTTCTCAGCATTCAGGCTCTTTTTCTGAATCAGTGCGCGATCCGCTTCTTTCGTTTCAGTAAAACCGCCACTGGCCAAATCCTTGACCAGACTTTCGCTGGCATCCCGCTTTGCGGTCAGATCCAGCTTAAAGCTGCCCTTGGGGGCATAGTAGCCGGAAGGAGTCTTGGTTTCCTTTACATAGTAGGAACCGACATCCAGGCCGCGGATGGAAAGGGTATTCTTATCATTGCCCATATTGGCATCCATTTCGGTCACAATGCCGGTACCGGCAGTAATCTCCGCAGCGGTAGCGGGACGATAGTAGGCATCGGTCGTGGCAGTAGCATCTACCTTAACCATGCTGACGGGGGTGTTCATCGCTTCATCGGCATACAGGATGAAGCCCGCACCGGCCAGGGGCTTGTGGCTGGAACCCGCGTTACTGGGATCAAACAGCTCATTGGATTTCTTAAAGAGGGTAAAGTCATAATTATAAACCGCAGCGGTAGAGTCGGCGGTCGTTTTGGTATTGCCCGCCTCCATGGAGAATACATATTCCAGCCTGGCAGTTGCGGAAGCCTCAGATTCTGCAACTGCATCCGGGGCTACGGTGGCCTGGAAGTGGAGATAAATCAGCCCTCTGCCGGTGGCACTACGGATCTTGCTGTAATCCAGCTCAACGGTCAAATTACCGTCGGCACCTACGGTAGTCTGTATAATGGCATCCTTTACGGCGTCGCTACCCGCATTGGGCAGGGTGGTTGCTTTCATGCTGTCCGCTACATAGTTCAGTCCGGCCAGCTGGCAATTTGCAGTCAATTTGGTGATGTTGAAGGAGTTATCGGTGTAGGCCGGAGTGGAAACCTCCATATAGAAATCCATCGTTTCACCCACCCGGCCACCGGCGGTTTCCTTCCCTTCATCTGTACCGCGGCTGTCATCATTTACCCGTACATTGATAGCTGGACCTTCCTCGTGCTTAAATACAGCGGTCAGGTCATCGGCGAGCTCACTGCCGGCGGCATACACCCTTACATTCCCGTTCTTCACCTGCACAAACACGGTAACAGGCATATAGGTCCGGTTGTTCTGTGCGGTGGTGGAAACCAGCAGCAGATAATAGCCGGGGTTCAGGGTCAGTTTTGCCTGCTCATTCGCGTCCGCCTCGGCGCTAGCTTGGACTTCCGGCAGGGTCGCCCCGCCAAGCGGGCTTTCCGTCATCAGAACATACATCGACATCAAAGTGGTCAGAAATTGAGGGGTGCTCTCCGCCAATACATCATCCAGCGTTTTAGGCGGATGAACATAGTTCGTTCCCGCAAAATTGGAAAATCCCTCGTAGTACTGGTAGGAGTTATAGTCATCGCTGTACCACATCAGCTTATACGCCTTCACGGTATCGCCCTGGGCCACCCCGGTAAAGGTGATCTCACGGGAATAGTTCTCCTCTGCCGCGGCGGGCACCGCCATGGCCAGCAGCATGGCCAGCGCCAGCAGCAGCGTCAGGCACTTTTTCATTGTCTTTTTCATGTTACTTTCACTCCTTTGGTATCATTGTTATCCACAGCGGCTTCCCCTTGGCAGGGGGCGCGCTTATTTCACTTTCTTTCGGCCTGGCAGCAGTACCGCTACGGCCATCAGGGCCGCGCCCGCCAGTGTAAAGGGTACCGTTCCGGTGCCGCCGGTGCTGGGCAGGATATGCAGCTCCTTCAGCTCCAGGGTCAGCAGATAGGTGTATTCCTCCCCCTCGCGCTGTTCCAGCTGCCATGCGGTATTCGCTGTATCCAAATAGGTCAGCGTGCCGTATTCGGCCTTTAGGTTGGGGGCGCTGTCCTCCGGCACATAGCCCGTGGGGGTGCCCGCCAGCTGGATGATATAATCCCCGGCAGGCATCTGCTCCAGCAGGGCCGCGCCGGCTTCATTGGTTTTATACAGCATTGGGCTGCCATTATCCCGCGTCACCCGCAGCACCGCCCCGGGAAGTTCCTCTCCCAGTGAACCCAGCACTTTCAGCTTCAGCCGCAGCCGGGAGGTATTCTTCACCTCGGTAACGGTGGTGCCGCCCGGTGTAGAAATGGTCGCCTTCCCCGCCGCAATCTTCACCGTCCAGGTGAGCTCCGCCGCAGTGTAGCCCACAGGGGCGGTGGTCTCCCGCAGGTAATAGGTGCCGGCCGGCCACTTTTCCTCAAACTGCACATCGCCGTTTTCATCGGATACCGCCACAGCCAGAAGATCTGTACAGGCTTCATCGGCATACAGGGTAAATTCCGCGCCCTTTAATGGGTAGCCCTTTTCATCCACCTTTTCAAAGGTGATCTCGCCCCGGATGCCCTCATTATTGACCACCAGCAGAGCCTCCCGCGCAAAGCATTGCGTTCCATCGGCCTTCTGCCACCAGTGCTCCTCCCGGTATTCCTTATCCTCGGCCTGCCGGTACAGGGCCTTGGCATAGGTCACCAGGTAATCCGCGAAGCCATCCTCGGCCACACCGGGGTCACGGTAGGTGTCCCCTATTTCGATTTCCCGCAGCGTGTAATCAGCCACCGTGCCATCCGTAAAAAGCGGCAGATTTTCCCAGGTGTATTGCCATTCGTTTTCCTTGTTCAGCTCCACGGTATAGGCATCACCCGGCAGCGGCGCGCCATCGCGCCACAGCTCCACCGTCACAGGCAGCTTATCCCCCGTGGCGGGCCAACTGCTGCGGGCCGTCACACTGATGAGCATTCTGGGTACATTTAGGATGACCACATTGTCGGCATCGGCATTCTGCAGCCAGCTGCCGGTCGAGGGTGTTATCCCTTCCGGCAGCGCTTTTGTCTCCGCATGGTAACTGATATTCCCTCCAGTATTTTGGGCGACCGTCACCTGCACAGTACCGGGGCCAAAGTACCCCGTCGGCAGTACTTCGGTCAGAGTGTAGGTTCCTTCCTCCAGCCGGATGGTAAAAAAACCGCTGGCATCGGCAATGATCTTGCAGTCGGTGATCTGCTCGGTATAGCCCTCCTCCTGCACCACGCTGTAAAGGGTGGTGTTCGGCTTTCGGTACAAGGCCACTTCTGCGCCGCCCGGCCGGGACAACTTATACTCTACCTTTGCCAGCCCGTTGCCGGTAATGGAATCCTGCGTTTTTACCGTCAGGGTACCTATCCCCACATATATGTTCTGCAAAGCCACGGTCTGCACCGCCGTGTTCGGCACATCGTTGCCGTAGGCCACCGCCGTAATAGTAATGCCGCTTTCCTCCGGGTAGTCCTGATATCCCCCCGAAGGTCCCTGCGGGTGATTGCGGATGAGATAGCGGTTGTTCACCCGCCATTTGTCACCCTGCAGCGTATGGCCGGTTTCTTTTATCGTGTAGTCCCGCCGCTGCTGGGCCGGGACTTCCCAGGTGTAGGTATCGGCTTCGGCATCATAGCGGGTATAACCCAGCTTGCCCTGTTCCGTTACCGCCTTCGCAGGCTGCGGCACCAGGGTAAAATCGGTCACGCTGCTGCCGTTTTCGGTGTGGGAGACAGTAATGAGGAACTTATCCCGTACCTGTTTTATCGCCTCAGCATCCCCCGCAAAGGTCTTTGTCACAAAAAAGCGGGTGCGCTTGGCCACCAGCACACCATCAATATGCCAGCCATCGGAATGCTCAAACTTGACCATGTTCCAGCGGATCTGGAAGTGATCCGAATTGAGCATCTCCGCGGGGATCTCCACTCCGTCCACCTTCATGGTAATGGTATCGCTGTGGGCCCGCAGGTAGGCAAAGATCGTTTCCTCATTGGGGAGATCCTCCAGCCTACCGCCCTGCACCGGGTTATTCACCATGTTGCGGATCGTGTCATCCACCGCGTAGGCATTGTCGCCGTTGGTTGCCCGCGCTACCAGCGGCTTTACCACACCCTCCGCATTTTTATTGGAGTACTCCGCCGGGATATTGTCCGCCCCCAGCATCCGGGTGGTATATAGGGCGGGCGTATAGTCCTTTTGGTCCTCCCATTGCACACCGTCATCCACCGAGCCCCTGATCTCTCCATTGAGATGCAGGAAAAAATGTGTGGTAATTGGGCGTTTCAGCTTATCCTCGCCGCTCCATTTTGCCCGCAGCGTCACTTCGCCATCGCTGCCGGTATAGTGCTGCAGGTCTGCGGCAGTCAGCTTTGTACCGGGCTGCAGCAGCACCTCTTCCGTTATATTGGCCACCCGCCAACCTAAAAAGGAATAGAACAGTGAGCGGTTATTGGCTTTTTCGCCGGTCAGCTTTACCTCTATCCGGTCAATATCGGGCGCCAACAAGGTATAGGGCCCATCGCCCGGCTCCACCGCCAGAGTGACCCTGCCTTTTACCGTCGCGGTCTGCTGGGGCGCCTGCACCGAAGGCTCAAACTGGCCAATCTTGTGCTGCCAGCCGTCCGGCTCGGCCTCATATTTTATTACCAGGGTATCGGTATGCGGGTAGAAAACCACCGGCTGGCTGATTTCCCCGATGGTATAGGTCACACTGGTTTCGGTCTGCTTGGTCGGCTCCAGCTCCAGATGCGTTCCGGTCAGGCCATCCATGGCGGCCCAGGCCATACTGGACACGGTATTTAGGGTAATGCTCACATTCTCCCCATGGAAAGCAATCTTCGGCGCGGGCGGCTCCTGGTACACCCTGTTTAGGTCGTCCTTCACCGTTACGGTGTAGAACATGTTTTCTGCCAGCAGGGTTTCGTCGCTCAGTTCTTTTTTATCAAGGAAATAGCTTTCGGCACCTTCTTCATTCGCGGGCAGGTAGTACAGCCGGATCTCGGTCCGGTGGCTCAGCGGAATCTGCCAGCCGCCGTCCTCACTCTTTATGGGAGCGGCATCTGCCCACATTTCGTTGGGGTCATAGCTATCGGTGTGCGGGAAGAACCGCTCCCCGTGATAATTCGCCGCCTTAAAGCCATAGACGCTATATACTTCCTCCAGCTCCGCCGCCGTTATATAGTAGCGGAGCTTTCCGCTGCCATCGGCATATTGCGCGGCGGTTTGCACCGTGGTCACCGGGTACCAGATGCCATCCCGTGCCGCATAGCATTCCACCGTGGCGGCCGCCGCACGGGCCTTGTCTTCAGCGGGCTGCGCTTCGGCCGGCTGCTCATCCGTCTCTTCCTCTTTTGTCATGGAGTCTTCCGGTTCGGGCAGGGCCTCCTCCGGAGCAGGAACCAAAGCCGGTTCTTCCTCCGCCGGGGCGGCATCCGCCACCGTGTAAAGGCCCGTTGGCAGCATGGTAAACAGCAGCGCCAGCACCACCAACAGCACCGAGACCCTGCGGGCCCGGTGCCGGCGATGTTCCTTTCCGCTGCTGATTTTGATATGCATTATTTATCCTTTCTGTTCTAATTTTTGTAAATATAAAAGCTGACTGCGTTCTTTTACTCAAGAATGCAGTCAGCCGGTCATGCGGTTTCCCGTTTAGACGCTTTACTTTGCGTCCCTGCCTTTCAGCAGGTTTGCCAAGGATCATTCAATTTATGGGAATCGTTCCTGTTTCCTTAGCGTTATCTTAACATCAACTCACAAAGAATTCAAGAGAATTTTGCATTAAAATCTCATGTTTCATTATTTTTGTTCAATTATTGCATTTTATTTGCTGGCGCTCATCTTACAATTGTGTGTTTTTCCTATATTCTCGCCTTTTTTCCTTCAGATATTGTAAAAAGGAAATAATATCCTTGTAAAAAAAGCCCGCACTCCCCACATCCTCCTCCACAGCAAAAAGACGCCCTAAAGGCGTCTTTTTTGTGGTGGAGGAGGATGGATTCGAACCATCGAAGTCAGTGACAACAGATTTACAGTCTGCCCCCTTTGGCCGCTCGGGAACTCCTCCATATTCAGTTATGTCATGCGGTGGTGGAGCTGGTGGACGGATTCGAACCCCCGACCTGCTGATTACAAATCAGCTGCTCTACCGGCTGAGCTACACCAGCGTATCCGCTGCGACTATATTACTATACCATTCACCCGGGGCAAAGTCAAGCCCCAAAATACAGTTTTTTGCGGCAAAACAAAGCGGCAGCCGGCCCACTGGTCAGGGGGCTGCCGTCTATTCGCCTTCTGGCCGTTCTCAGCTGTCGATGTGCTCCTCCAGATAATGGGCCAGCTCGCCAACAGTGTGGATCTTCTCAATGTCCTCATCGGGGATCTCGATATCGAACTCGTCCTCCAGGGTCATCACCAGGTCCACTACATCCAGCGAATCTGCGCCCAGGTCATTGACGATATCGGTATTCTCGTTCACTTCGTCCGCCTCAATATCAAGCTGTTCGCACAGCAGTTCAATCAGTTTCTCCAGTACCATATTTGCCTCCTGAAAAAGTATATACATATTTTTTACGGTAAATTTTACAGTGACTATATGATAGCGTGTTTTTGGGGGGTTGGCAAGATTTTTTCTTCGGCAAATGGCACAAATATTCTGTGAATACCTTGTGATAACCGCACCAGTCCGTCAAAAAGCTCTCCTAAAATCCTCCCCTCCACTCCTTTCTCCCCGTTGCGCCGCCCCACGCGGCCTGTTATAATAGAAAAAAGTAAGGGGATATCCTCCCCGCTTTTTGCCGAAAGGATTGATACGCCATGAAAATGAAAGAGATCCTCACCCTGCTGGGGGGCCGCCTGCTGTGCGGCGCGCCGCAGGACGACCACGAATTTACCAGCGCCTTCGCCAGCGATATGATGAGCGATGTGCTGGCCTATGGCCAGGGCCAGTCCCTGCTGCTCACCGGGCTGCTCAACCAGCAGGTCATCCGCACCGCGGAAATGCTGGATATGCACTGCATCATCTTTGTCCGGGGCAAAACCCCCGCCGAGGAGGTCCTCACCCTGGCGCGGGAAAAAGGCATCGCCGTCATCAGCACCCAGCGCGGCATGTTCACCGCCAGCGGCCTGCTGTATGGCGCCGGCCTGCGCGGCGTATAAAGGGGCCCGCCATGACACTGCAATATCATTACATCGTCCCCGGCGATGACTTTGTCCATGCTGGGGAAGCCAGCGGCCACCTCAAGGGCGTGCTGCGCCAGCTGGGCTACCCCGGCGATGCCATCCGCCGGGTCGCCGTCTCGATGTACGAGGGCGAAATCAATATGGTCATCCACGCCAATGGCGGCGAGATCGATGCCGAGATCGATGATCACGGCATCACCATTGTCCTGCGGGATCAGGGTCCCGGCATCCCCGATGTGGAAAAGGCCATGCAGGAGGGCTGGAGCACCGCCAGCGATGAGATCCGGGCCCAGGGCTTCGGCGCCGGTATGGGCCTGCCCAATATGAAAAAATACACCGACAATATGCAGATCGACACCGTCCTGGGGGTCGGCACCACCATCTCCCTGCGGGTGGATCTGCATTGATGCCGGGAGAAACTAAGCGAGGAAAAGATGGAACACCAGACCTATTTTCACTCCGTTACGCTCAATAAGGATCTGTGCCACGGCTGCATCACCTGCGTCAAGCGCTGCCCCACTGAGGCCATTCGGGTTCGGGATGGCAAAGCCCGCATCCTGGGCGAGCGCTGCATCGATTGCGGCGAGTGCATCCGCATCTGTCCCCACCACGCCAAGCGGGCCGTCAGCGATACCATGGAGGCACTGGATGGCTTCAAGTATAAGATAGCGCTGCCCGCGCCGGTGCTCTTTGCCCAGATCAAGCATTTGGATCACACCGGCCGCATCATTCTGGCCCTGCAGCGCATTGGCTTTGATGAGGTTTACGAGGTGGGCGCCGCCGCAGAACTCATCTCCCAGTCCACCAAGGAATACATGGCGCATTATCAGGGCCCGCTGCCGCTCATCTCCTCGGCCTGTCCGGCCGTACTGCGGCTCATCCGGGTCCGCTTCCCCGATCTTTTGGAGCACCTGCTGCCTCTGCAGCCCCCTGTGGAGCTGGCCGCCGTGCTGGCCCGCCGCGCCGCCGTGGAAAAGACCGGTCTCAAGCCGGAGGAGATCGGCGTTGCGTTTATTACCCCCTGCCCCGCCAAGGTAACGGCCGCCAAGGTGCCGCTGGGCAATCAGACCCGTAATATCGATGCCGCCATCGCCATCAGCCGGGTATACCCCCAGCTGGTGCAGGAGGTCAAAAAGATGGAGCTGCCCGAGTTCGAGCATCTTTCCCACATGGGCAGCACCGGTCTTAGCTGGGCCGCCAATAGCGGTGAATCCACCGGCAGCGGGCAGCGCCGCTACATCGCCGCCGATGGCATCGAAAATGTTATCAAGATTCTGGAAGCCATCGAGGACGAGCAGTTCACCCGCCTGGATTTCGTGGAGCTTTCCGCCTGCCCGGGCGGCTGCGTAGGCGGCGTAATGAATGTGGAAAATCCCTATGCGGCGGCGGCCCGCATCAAGCGGCTGGCCCGCGATCTGCCGCAGGTGGGCACCCAGTGGCCCACCCCGGAATGGCTGCCGGAGGATGTTTACTTCAATAAAAAGATCGAGCCGCTGAATGTCATGTCCTTGGGGGGCGATCCCTCCCAGTCGCTGGTGCTCTTCGCCAAGATGCAGAGCTACGAGCGCCGGTTCCCCGGCCTGGATTGCGGCAGCTGCGGTTCCCCCACCTGCCATGCCCTCGCCGAGGATATTGTCCGCGGCTACCGCACCGAGGATGACTGCATCTACCTGCTTAAGGAAAAGCTGGAGCAGCTGGCCCAGTCCCTGGCGGGGCTTTCCGCCCACCGCACCCCCATGGAGGATATTGAACATGACAGCGAATGAGCTTTGCCGCGCCTGCGGCTTTACCCTGCTGTGCTGCCCCGAGCGGGAAATAACCGGCGGTGTATACTGCTGCGATCTTCTCAGCATGGTGATGGGCCACGCCCCCACTGATGGGGTCTGGTTCACCGTTATGGCAAATCAGAACACCATTGTTGCCGCCCTCATGGCCGATGTGTCCTGCGTTGTCCTCACCGAGGGCATTCGCCCGGATGACGCTATGCTGGCCCGTGCCAAAACCGAGGGCATTGCCATCGCCGCGACTGACCTGCCTAGCTTCGAGGCGGCCACCCGCGCCCACACCACACTCTGCACAAGGTAAACATTCGCGGCGCAGCCGCCCCCGGCGCCCCCTGCCGAGGGCGCCGGGGTACCCGCGGGGGCGGAGCCCCCGCGGGCGGCCTTCGGCCGGCCCGGCTGCGCCGCGCTCCCTGCCCCGCACCCATTATAAGGATAAGGAGATGGCCGCCGCGGAACTCACCCCTTTCTACTACGACCTGCACATCCATACCTGCCTTTCCCCCTGCGGGGAAAACGACATGACCCCTGCCACCGTGGCAGGGCTTTCGGCGTTGGCCGGGTTGGATATCATCGCCATCTGCGACCACAATACCGCCGGCAATGTCCAGGCCGTGCAGCAGGCTGCCGCTGCATTGGCCCCCGGCCTGCTGGTTATCCCCGGTATCGAACTCACCTGCGCCGAGGAGCTGCATATGGTCTGCCTTTTTCCCACTGCGGAAGCGGCCGAAGCCGCCGGCGAGGAGATCTACGCCGCCCTGCCCCCCATCTCCAACCGGGAAGAGATCTTCGGCGCCCAGCTCCTCATGGATGCCGAGGATAACGAACTCGGCCGCCTGGAAAAGCTCCTCTCCAATGCCACCTTCCTCTCCATCGATGACGCCCCTGCCCTGGCTGCCCGGTACGGCGGCTTTTGCTACCCTGCCCACATCGACCGCGACAGCATGAGCGTCCTTGCCGCTTTGGGCGAAGTCCCGGATCATCTCGGCTTCCACACCGTTGAGATCGCCGACCCGGAAAAGTTTTTCATCGGCGGCAGAAATGCCTCCTACCCTGAAAAATATCACATCCTCACCTGCAGCGATGCCCACCGCACAGAGGCACTTTTACCCGATGCCTCCCACGCCATCCACCTGCCGGAATGCACCTTCGAAGCCCTAAAGGCCGTCCTCACCACCCCAAAAGGGTCAGCATTCGCCACATGATATTTCGGCCCCACACCAAAATACAGCCAAGCAGCAGTCCCTACGGGGGCTGCTCTTCTTTTTTACCCCCTGCAAGGCGCAGCTTACGGCCGCAGGCCCGATGGCTCCGCCATCGCAGCGAACTTCGTTCGCTGGCCCGCCCTTCGGGCGGGCGGCCTGCG
>OGDY01001786.1_pt1 | contig 22304 bp, 12 predicted proteins | sample 1570341 | NCBI WGS metagenome assembly OGDY01 (sample SAMEA2581972, study PRJEB24529) | metagenome | biome: Human gut stool | place: China | collected 2011 | reverse complement strand
TGTGCTATGGGGGATACACGAGAGAAATTTCTCTCGTGTATCCCCCATAGCACACATTCGGCGTAGGCGTTCCAGACTTTTTTGCAGTTTTTCCAGCTGTGCTTCCTTTGAACTAAGCGCAGTTGTATATGTCTCACTGTCTTTGGCCGCACAGTCTTCCAGCATCTGATAAGTTAAAAGCACAGCTTCTTTCCGGTCCATCCAAACCAGGCGGAATACATCCCTTGCCATAAGGTCGATGTGCCAATACGGTATTGATAAGCACCTTCCATGGCGTTCTAACGATAACTTCCTTGCAAAACCAAAGCGCCCACCGATCGAAAAAGAACGGTGGGCGCTTTTCGATAGATACGCCTATAGGGAATTCGTCAGAATAAGGATTTCAATTTGGGTTTGGCATTTCTATTTGTTTATGGATTTCAAAGACGATCTCAATAAATAAAACGCCCTGTTTCGCGTAACGGCTTCTTTCACGAAGACGCTCCATATAACTGACAGAAGCGGCTCGAACATGTAGGATCTCGGAATCATAGATTGGCGCCATGGCATTGCACAGTACGGCCGGAAGGGTTCCAAGAGAATCTCCCCAAGGATCTAAAACCTCAAAATTATTGGGATTATACGGGTTGTCCTGATCGCGAGCGATCGTTACCGAATCCCCAACGGCCACTCGTTCCAGCCGCTGACTTCGGTTTTCATACCGGAGACCCTTTACGTCGACGCGCAGCTTTCCAGAGCCGGTTTCCGCATTGAACTGCCCCAGATATTGTGCAAGATTCTCCATCATACCTGGCTCATAATAATCGGGGCCAACGGTCTCCGAGAGATTGTGTTTATGCTCCAGAGCATCGACTGCCTCCAAAAATGCCATAGCTTCCGGCGTATTGAGCATTCATTTCGCCCCCTTTTGAGATCAAAAATCGAATTCCAGATCAAACGCGATCTTGACATTGAACTGCATTTTTAACCGCACCTCGTCCGGCGCATCGGCCGTAAAGCGGATTACCAGCCAGCACTCCGAAAGACTGGACACGCTGGCGTTCAGAGCAAAATTTACTTTGGTAGCTTCACCGTCGGAAATCGTGATCTCCTGCGGCGAGCAGAGGTCTTCATTTCGCTCGTTGACGAACCCGACGATGCAGTGCACTTCCGAAGGCTGACTATCAAGATAACGCAGCATAGAAAATCGCTGCGAAAAGCTGAGGGTATTTATTGTCTGCTCCGGGTTCAGACTATATACCATCGGCTCATCCGGACGGCAGGCCGCGGGACGGAGCTGCTTTACCGCTGCGGGCGCGGGTGTCGCTTCCGCTGCCTCCGAAATGTTTTTCTCCGGAACTGGCGCTGCGCCATCCGTCACGTCATCCGCCATCATCGAAACGGCGCTGCTGAGCTTGCCAAGCTGTGTCTGAAGTTTTTCACGTTCTGCCGGAGTGAGCTTGTCAAAAACACCGGTGTCGATATCTTTGAGCATGGAAATGCTCTTGCCGACGATCTGTGAGGGGCGGTTTCTAGCCTGAGACTTTTTCGTTTGCAGGAGAGAGCGCTCCATGGAGATCTGCAGTTCTTCCGCAGCGTCTTCATTGCGTTTGACGAACTCGTCCAGTTCTTTTTTTGTAGTGATGCCGGCTTCCGCCTTTTTTTCCTCAAGGTCCTCAGCGATCTTGTTCTGCTTTTTTATGTACGACGAATACAGCCCGGAATCCATCATGGCCTTTAAATCACGCATATATTTTCGCTGATCGATGAAGGTTTTCATCATGGTGTTATTAAAAACACTGTGTCTGAGTTCTTCGCGCGCTTGCTCCGTTTCACAGCGCCGAAGCAGCGGGACGAGTTCATTAAACACCGAAAATACCTGCATTTCACGTGCAACATGATACTGCCCCGGAACACCCATAAACGCAAGAAAGTCAATGATCAGATGCGCGACTTCCAGCCGCCGCTTGATCTCGCTCACCGACATACCGGTGCTTTCCGCATACTCGTCGATCGTCAGAAGGCCCGTCTCAACAATATCGTGGTACGCGCCGATGGCAAGGTCGATCAGATTATAATCTACACGCTGTTCTTCACCATGCTGGATGGCAAGCTCGAGCATTTTGATCTGCTTATGGTCCTCCTGCACCGAGGCTTCCAGAATGACAGTTTCAAAATAATTGAACGCCGGATTTTCCGCATGCAGCAGACGAAGGCAGGTGAACCGCCGGTTGCCGTCAATGATTCTGCCGTCGACAAGAACGACGCCGGGTTCGCGCTGATTCACGAGCGCGATGTTATTTTTGGTCTTTTCCATCGCCGCGGGGTTGCTGGCGATGATAAAGCCCTCGATGGTTTTGTTATACTGCTCCCGATCCAAAGTGTCAAATGCCGCATTCTCAGGATCGCTTTTGTACTGGGTGATCCAGGTGGCGATGCGGTCGTTCTGGTCGTTATAATACAGCAAGTCGAGCCGGACGCGATATACCGGGTAGGCCTTTGTTACTCCGCCAAGGGTGAGTTTTCGGGTTAGATTTGTCTTCTCGACAAGGGATGCATCCTGTAGTTCCAACAGATTCATGGCAATTCCTCTTTCTTATTAATCATTCGTCATCCGGTTCATCAGAAAGCTCGTCGTAATATATACTTTTATCGGAATAAATGCGGCCCATGATCGGGTCATAATACATATCCGTGCCGGAGATGGCTTCGGTTATTTCGGAACGGTTTGGGATCGCAATGCCGTAGTTTTCTTGGCAGTCCGATATGAAGTCATCGGCATCAACGCTGTCGTAATCGGACAGCAGCCAGCGAAGGAAATCCCTTGTTGATGTGAATGCGGACTCGTTAGTTTTAAGTAAAATAATGCTTCTGAATACACGCTGATAAGCAAAATCCGGATGCATTGCCAGAATCCAAGCATAAAAAAGATCGTCAAAGCCAAGATCATCCAGTTTGGATTCCACCCCCTTCTGCCGCAGAGAATACACGGTGAAATACTCCCCGTCCTCCGTTGCGGCAGCCACGGCATCGCAATAGGAATATATATCGTCTTTGGTAATCCCGAATCTGCTCAGTCGTCTCATGGTTACGATCTGCTCATCGCCAAACAGGAATATTTCATATTCTCTGCGCAGGTCGAACAGCGTCTGACTAAACATCATGATTTTTCCATAGCGCTCCCGGAGTGGCTTGAGCGAATAGATGTCGTCCTTTGTAAGAAGCTGGTGAAAGTAATCCGCCGCAGAGTCGAAATGCTGTATGGCGTATTTTGACAACACGGTGAATCCCAGATCATTCAACGAATACGGGTTGATCTCCTCCGCATCCGCTTCCGGGAAAAGGCGGGAATAGATGTCCTTTATCTCACTGATAAAGTAGAAATCTTCTGTGAGAGTCGTGCGGAGTACTTGTACACGGCTTTCGGGTATGTGCTTGAAATCTACGGAGAAAACACCGTTGTGATAATACTTCATCAACGGCTGAAGATAAGATGCTAATGTTGTAGCTTTATCGTATCCATATTCTTTGTGGATGCATTCAACGAATTCTTCGGAAGACACCGGCGATAGATCTTCAAGCATTGCATAAAGCGCTGCCGTTCTGTCAAACTCGCCAAATTGAAGCATCGGCTGGCGTCCGAAGCGCAGGTCGTGAAAACTTCCCTCTGAGAGAGTCTTTTTCAGAAGATTATGCAGCTCATACTGATCGCGGATATCATAGCTGCGCATGAGCTCCGGATAATCCTCAAAGAATTTCAGCGTGGAGATCTCCGTGTTTTCAAAACTTTCAAGATTCAACGAGTCCAAAAGTTCAGTATAATCGCGCGATGCAATGTCATAAAACCGCAGGCGCTGTCCCTGCTTCCACAGGCACAGATTGGAACACGAGAGCTTGTTCATCCTTGTTCGGATTACATCATCAGAATAAAATAGTTTTTCGTCAGTTATGCTGTTATCCCGCAGCAAGTCGTTATATTTTTCACAGAATGCTTCATAGTCCATTTCTTCGCCGCGGGTTTTTCGGAGAAGAAAATCTTCGATCGCTCCGCGGCTGCACTCGACGAGCTCTCCGTCAAGATAGATCTTGTTCCGGTTGAGATACGCGTTGATCCGATACTTGAGACTTACAGCAACGTTTGGATCATCTATAGCTTCGGCAATTTTCTTTTTTCCGGGATCGCAGAGTTCTTTTAGATAAAAGTACGTCTGCTCCGGCACATTGATATATTCACGCCAGAATTCTCTGCCCTCATCACGATAGTTTGTAAAGAGATAGGCATAGAAGTCCTCATTGAAATAATCAAAGCCGGTGTCGGCTTTAAAAGCAATGCGGATTTTGCGCTTATATTTTTCTGTTTTCTGCCGGACTCGCTCTCTGGTTATGCCGTAATCCTGCGCAATAGCTTCCAGAGTATCGCCGCCAAAACGGCGACGCAGCATATTTTTGTCCTCCGGCGACATAAATGCCGTTGTTTCCCTCAGAACATCAAAAAAGCTCGGATATACCCGATAGCACCGAAAATCTACATACTCCAGCTGTTTTTCGGCTATGAGAGAGCCGATGATTTTCTTGATTCGCCCATCTTCGATGCTCTCCGGCAGATCAGCGCGAAGCTCCTGAAATGACAGCCCGCGAAAGCCGACTCCCACAAACTGGGCAAGAAGCTTTTCGCGTATATCCTCGTCTGAATAGCATACCTCGGCACTCGTTTCCGCGCCCGAACAATAAAGGATCATGCTGTTACGCAGCTTTTCCATACGTCGCTCGACAAGAGCTTTAAGCTCGGATTCGGATTTTTCTCCCAAATTCCGCAAACTAATAAAGTTATCTGGATAGAGCGCGAATAACTCACCAAATGTGTAGATTTTCGCGCGCTTTAGACTATTATATTGACGACCAGACAAGCCGAGATCCTCAATCGGCGTAGTATCACTGCGTAAAAACTCTGACGCACGCTCGGCAAATTCTGGAGAAGACAAAATTTCGGACGCTGTCATTCCGTCCAAATCCAGCATCAACCTTTCTGCATTTTCAACCGGCTCTTCTGACATGCTTTCGGGCGTTTTGGGCTGATCATACCGAATACATTTATACCATTCCTCAATTTTATTGCACACTTCCTCGGCGGACTTCCTGCCGAGATTGCGTATGCCAAGAAATCCGTTCGGGTAACGAGCCGCTGCGTCTCCGAGCGTATTGACTCCCACACGCCTCAGGCAATTAAATGAACGGACAGATAATCCAAGCTCCTCAATCGGCGTTTCATCTTTTCTTAGGCGTGCTAAGCCTTGTGCACTGATTTTTGAGGGGCGAGTGGTGGTTAGCAAAATAGACTTCTCGGGAAAGTATGATTCTCTGTCCTCTGCAGCTATCAGGCGGTCTTCGGTTAGATTGCTTATAAACGGCGGCAAATCTGGCTCCTCAAGGTGCGCATCGCTTGCAGTACGGCCATCAAGCTCGTCCAGAAGACGCTTGCAGAATTTTTCTACCACTTCGTCCAGAAGACGCTTGCAGTATTTTTCTACCACTCGGCGCATTCGCTTGGCGGTTTGCGCTCCAATATGACGGCTGCATCCAGTAGAAAAATCCGGATAGGATGCAAGCATATCTCCCAAGGTGTTGATCTCTGATCGTTTCAGCAAGTTGTATTCCCAATCCGGCAGACCGAGCCGCTCGATCGGAATATCGGTTTTACGCAGATAAGCTCGAAGCCAGTCTGCGTTTTCGTTAATGGCCTGCATGGCCAGCAACGTCTCAGCAGTATCTGTATTATCCAAGTTGGTTCGCCATTCTTCCGCAGAAAGCCGCGGATTTTCATACAAATAGCTTTTGCTGGATTCGTTCATATTTTTCTCCAAACTGCCGCAGAAAATCGGCCCAAATATCATTGAATTTTAATAAAATTATAGTACGAGTTCTTTTTCATTTCAAGATGTCATACGCTTATAGGTGCTATTTTTCTATCAACGTTCTAATAGAGGCGGAATTTACTGACTCTTCTTTGCCGCGAAAAAGAAAAATCTTGCAGGAAATAAAACGAGAATATATAGTAGAATTACCAACTTTCCGGAGGCCGCCGTTATGAAAAAGCCAGCCTATGATCCCTACGAGAAAAAGATTCGCAAGGAAACCGCCGAACATTTTCGCAGGCTTTGCAAAATGGAAGAGGCAGATACGCCGAAAGAGCAGGAAATGCTCCGCATCAACACAGACTATACGCCGGAATGCATTGACCGGAGGATCCGTGCGACGAGCCGGTATTTGTCCAAAGCCGAAGAATGCTTCAAGACCTTTATGCCGTATGCAAAAGCGAAAGATCTCTTTTTTCGACTTAATACATTGCCGTTTTCCTCTCAGGGCTATGGGGCGGATCATTTTGAAGAGACGGTGTCTCTGGCCGCGTCGATCTGGATATTGGATCAGCTGCTCGAGCAAATGAAGTTTCAGAAAGGCACGTGTCTGCCGAGCATCGCTGAACCGTATTTGCGGGAATCGGACTATTCCAGAGCGGAAAACCATTGCCGTATCTGGCATCCGGCCTACAGCGACGAAGTGATCGATATGTGTTATGTGTGTACCCGGTATTACGGAGGCGGATTGTTTTTCTGGGATAAGCCGGACGATGAAGCGGCAAAGGAGAAAAAGACATTTGCGCAGAGCCTTTCGGAATACATCGATGCCGCGGCCATCGATACCGCGATAAAAAAATTTGAAAAACGAATCTGGGATTTCTACGCGCTCGCCGGAGAGGCAGTTTATCTTGCGGAAAGCGCGTTGGATGCTCGCGCTGCCGCGTTTCAAAAAATGATCGAGGACCGAATTTCAGCTGTCGCCGAAGTGAATCGCTCGGGAGCATCCATTCTTTCGGCAACGACCCAGATCAACCCCGTTTGTATGAAGCCGTCCATCGTTCCGCCGCGGCAGCTCTTCCGTGAGGAGCAAGTATACGAGGACTTCCGAAAAAAGGCCCCTGACTGCTACGGATATCTTCTTATGCCCGGACTGCGGCAGAACATCTTAAATTCTTTGCGTTCAATCTGGCCTGCCCGTCTGCGGAATGCCATAATAGAGTTTCTGGTGGACGATCCCTACGAGACATGCTTTGCCGTATGGTATCTTCTTGCTACGGACAGCGACATTCCGTGGCTATGGTATGGCGGGCTTGCCACAGCATACACGGCATTGGCGCAACTGGATTTTTCGCTCAATTGGAGAGAAATGGGCAGCACACGGGATGCCACAGATATTAAAGACCTCTATAAGCCACTGTTCCCTGCCGATGAAGAAGCCGGTTTTATCGGAAAACCAAACGTCATGGCTCCGTTTTCCTTTGAGACGAAACCTCTGGGAAGAAAGCTTTTCAACTATTCGTCCGGTCTTGTTCCGCGTATTATCCGCGATAAAGCCGACGTGGACCATCTGATTGAAAGCCTCCGCGCCAGCGACCAATACGATGAAGCGTTCCGAGCCCTGGCCTATATCGTCTGCGCCCGTAAGGAATGGATCTATGCATCCCATTGGAAAACGCTTCTGGCAAAGGATGAAGACGAGAACGAGCCGCAGGATATCCCCGACGAAACTCCGGAAGAGAAGATCAAGCGTCTGGAAAGAGAGATCACCACACTGAAGGAAAGACGCCGAGATCTGCGGCTGGCGGTACACGAGGAGGAAAAACGCGCTTCTCAAGCCGAAAAAAGGCTGACCGAAGCCGAAGAGACGGCTGAACGCTACCGTTTGGAGCTTGCCGACCTGCAAGACATCGCGTTCATGGCGGAAAACGGTGTTGCGGAAGAACCGGCTTCAGAAAAGACCAATGCCTTCCCGATCCGTACGGATAAAAAGGTCGTTTCCTTCGGTGGGCATCCCTCGTGGCGCAACGCAATCCGCGGGCTTCTTCCAGATGTGAAGTTTATCGCTCCGGAAATGACACCGGGCGATGATCTGATCCGCTCCGCGGACGAGATCTGGTTTCAGCCGAACTGTATTTCTCACGCGGATTATTATAAGATCATCGGTATTTCCCGCCGATGCGGCATCCCCATCCGGTATTTCAAATACGCCGGCGCAGAAAGCTGCGCGGTTCAATTTGCAAACACACACCGTTGAAGGTGAAAAGAAAGGAGAAAGACTATGAGCTTGTATTCCAACGACGATCCAATTTCTCTGGAACTGCCGGTTTTCTCTTCCAACCGTGAAGCAGTCATCGAAAACAATCTGGTTATCCCGATACCGGATGGTTTTCATTTCACACAAGATCCGGCGATTATCGGCCCAGAACGCGCATTAATCGTTGTGTCGGATTCTTATCCATTAACCGCACCCGCATCGGATGCACCGTTTGCTCTTTCGGTGCAATCCTCGCCGCCGGATAATTCCAACGACTTTAAACTTCGTTTCATGCCAAACGCGGCCGATGCTATGGTCAACCTGCTCATTAGCCCAATGCTTGACCCGAGCATTATGACATTCCGCACTGGAATTCGAGATGGGTTTGGAGTTTTTTTCCAGTCCTTCGTAGATACGGGTTATCACTATAACAAAGTTCTTGCATTTATCGCTGCGGACCACAAGCTATATATTGCCCATCTTTTCTGGAACAACGGTTCAGAAAGGTGCAGGGAGCGTGCATTCGTTGATGTTTTCCTTACGGCTGCAACCGCTTGGATGGAGGAGTTTCATCTTGTCGGTGAACCACGCGGGAGAAAACCGCTTTCTGCGCCGCAACAGAATCAACCGTTTTTCCAAACTGCTGACCCGGATAACGGCCTTTATCCCTATTACGAACAGAAAAGACGGGAAAATGCACTGCAGCTACCGGGCGGAAGAATAAATTTTGTTTTTGTGCACGGCAGCACAGAGGATTATCAACTGGTTTCTTTTCGCGCGAAGGCCGCGCAGAAAGACAACGACCCAGAGTTTGCCAAAATCTGCCGGAAAATAGGGCAAGCAGACGTTGAACGATATCCTCTGTACGAAACAGCGGAGAAATGGAGCCGCCTATTCCATGTTCGCGCATCAGCGTTTGATCCCCAGCGGGATCGCGAAGGGGAATTGCATCAGGGGCTGATGCGCAATGCTTACATGCTTCATGCGCTTCGATCCTTTGCGTGGACTTTGGGAGCCTACTGCAGAAGGAATCTGGTCACGCCGGAGATGGTGGAGCAGGAAACACTCCTTGCGTTAATCGATTGTGCGGCAACCCGCGAGTGGCTGAACTACAACAGCGCCTTCTTTTGCCCGACGCTTTGTGGCTGCAGCGATCTCCACACGATGTATGTATCGGAGGCTGTGATATCCGAGGCGGAAAAACAGTTTCTGCCAAGTCAGGAAGAGCTTGAAAGAGAGAAAAAGATTCGAGAAAGTTTTCCCACCTATACACCAACACATTCGGAAGTTCGATCTTTAGACAAACTTCGGAATGAGCTTTCCTATATCGAACCGGCGATACGTTCGCTATATGAGAAGCTGTCTGCGGAAAGAAACTATGATAACGAACTTTCCGGCAATGCGGCGGACATCCTTTATGCATGGTGTGCACTGGCTATTGCGGCAAAAGAGTCGTTCTATATAGAGCAGGGCGAAGGAAATTACACGTTTACCCACACATCCGATAAGCAGTTCTTAAACGCTTCACCGAAAAGCAGGAAAAACACGGCTAAATCTGCCTCAAAAAAATCTGCTGCGCCAGCAGAAGGAGGGAGAATCGCTCAGGCAAAAGCTGCTGCCTCGGTAATGGCAGAACAGGTCGGGGAAACCATGCCAAAGCTACCTCCGATTTCACCGGCAGAAGATGAAGAATTCGTGTATCACGAATTGCCGAGAAATCTACGCTCTATAGGCGAGTGCGCGTTTCAAGAATGTAGCGAACTAGAATACTTTGACCTTCCGCCGAACTTAAAGGCGATAGGAGCCCATGCGTTTGACGGCGTTGCTACAGGCGGAGCGGCAAACTGTACCGCATGGGAAATTCATGTTCCAGACAACATGGATTTGGGAATGATACCTGCCGCATTTAAAAGCATAGGATCTACACCGCCGCCGAAAGTTGTTTTTCTCGTCGAGCCGGGCTCAAAAGCAGCCAAGTGGTTCTGCAGTCAGTCAGAGCTTCACTATCGTATTGTATCAGAAGAAACTTATCCATCGACACGCCATTCCGCTCCACCGATAATGAAACGCTCTGAGCCAATTTACCCGGAAGATTATGATAATATCTCTGCGTTGGCTTCGAACCCCAATCTAAATAGCTACGGAGCCGAAATGCTTTCTATAAATCAGACTGCCGCGTCTGCGGATAATTATCAACAACTGAAAGCTCTTTGTAAAAAGGCCGGAGAACTGACAGAGGCCATCGTTAAGCAGGAACAAATCATCCGGGAGAACCGGGGCTTCTTCGGCGGTAAGCGAAAACGCCGTGCGGAAGCCAAAGAAGCATTGGCGGGACTGCAAAAAGAACAGGCAGAAGTATCCCAAAAGATTAAAAATTTAGAATCCGCGCAGAGCCAGTATGAATGACGGCAGAAAGGGGAAGCAGACATGGGTTTTGAAATACAAAACAATGCTTTGGTAAAGTATACTGAAGAACCCGGTTTTTTTGAGATCTGCATACCGGAGGGTATAAAAGAGATTAAAGGAAAGGCCTTTATAGACTGCAAAAGCCTGAAAAAAATTGTTCTGCCGGAGAGCGTAAAAATGATCCGTTCCGCGGCGTTTGCAGGCTGTACATCACTGTCTAACATTAATCTTCCGGATACGCTGACGACGTTGGGAAGCGAGTGCTTCAAAAATTGTGTATCACTCAAAAACATCATTATACCTGCTCTCATAAAGGACCTCAAAAAGTCGGTCTTTCAGGGCTGTGAAGAATTGGAGAACGTTTCTTTTCCTGAGCACATGGACAACATTCAGACTTTTGCTTTTAAAGATTGCAAAAGTCTGAAAAAGCTTGTTCTCCCAAGAGAAATAAAGAATATAGATTGGGACGCTTTCAAGGGCTGCACTGGGCTGACAAGTATCTCTTTCTCGGAGAATATTGAAAAAATTGAGGGCTTTGATTATTGCAGTCAACTTGCGTGTCTTTCTTTCCCCAATGGGGTAAAAGAGATTAAAGGCTTTTCTGGCTGTAAAACCTTAGGCTGCATAGATTTACCAAAAAATCTGGAACGTGTCGATGGTTTCAATAATTGCGATGGCTTGGCAAGTATCTCTTTTCCCGATGGAGTAAAAGAGATCGTAGGTTTTTCCGGGTGTGCGGCGCTGAACCATGTGGCTTTTCCGACTAGTTTGGAGTATGTCAATGGCTTCGACGGCTGCGGTGAGTTAATAAATATCGTTTTCCCCAATAATGTAAAAGAAATTAACGGATTTGAAAGATGTAGGAAACTGTCGGATATTACCTTCCCCGCGCGCCTAGAGAAAATTGGTCCATTAGCGTTTCGTGAATGTGTAAGTTTGACAAATCTTGTATTTCCGAACAATTTGAAAACCATAGAAACGGGGGCGTTTGATAAATGCTCGAAGCTTGCTGAAGTTTCTTTTCCGGATAATCTAATATGCGTAAAAGATGCATTTGAAAATTGTACGGGTCTAGCGCGTCTTGCGTTCCCACTTGGCATGGAGGATCTGGGCGACTATGCATTCCGTGGCTGCACAAGTGTAACAGATATTTTCTTCCCGAATAAGCTGATTCAAGCAGGCGCTTTTTCCAACTATCCAAAGACGTGTAATAAGTGGTTTCCCAACCTTAGATCTGTAAAATTTTCCAAAGATACAAAATTTATTCCTGACAACATGTTTGAAAAATGTGCCAATTTGGTCCGCGTTGAACTGCCTGATGGCTTAGAAAGCGTTGGAATGTGTGCATTTTCCGGGTGCTCCGGCTTGACGAGCATCGAACTGCCAAACAGTTTGAAAACTGTTGGATATTCTGCGTTTTCTGAATGCTGCAGTTTGACAGAGATCAGACTTCCGGATCGACTGGAGATAATCGAGGAAGATGTATTTAACGAGTGCTCTGAACTAAAAACAGTTTATTTCCCCGCTTCATTAAAAAAAATCAAGGGGAGCGCATTTTACAAGTGTACTAAACTAACAAGCGGGGTTTTTCCGGAACGGTTGGAAGCAATAGAAGAGTGTGCTTTTTTCAATTGTACGGGGCTTAAAAACATTGTGTTTCCCGCCAGTTTAAAGAGCATTTCAGATGATGCCTTTTTAGGCTGCGATAGTCTGGAAACCATTGAGTTTGGCGGCAATTTGGTTGAGAGCGCGGAGCTCTCGTTCCATAATTGTACCAAGCTTGTCAGCGCAACTGTTCCGCTACGGCTAGTTCAAAGCCTTCCGAGAAACACCCGGCAAATTGTGATTCTTCCAGGGCCTGAGCTTATTCCCAGTGAATTTGAAGAGAATCTCCCTTTGTTTTGGGGCGGGTCTTTAGTGGAACGTATATCAATCCCTGATGGCGTGAAAACTATAGAAGATAACGCATTCGCAGCGCTTTGCTCGCTGGAAGAGATCTTACTGCCGGACAGCATTGAAAGCATAGGAAACAACGCTTTTGGTTACTGCAAAAAGCTCCGGAGAATTGTGGTAAGAAGAAAAAAGTGTGCATATTAATCATCTTGACAAATGGCCCGATAAAGGACAACGAATGAAAGCTTTTTGTTGAGTTTTCAAAAGCAGTTAAGTTAATCCACCATGCCGAAATATGTGTTGCGCCCCCATGGAAGGTACATTCCATGGGGGCGCTTTTGCAAAAAGCCAGAATATTTTCGGGTTTCTCGATTGTTTTATAATGCTCTTTGTGATATATTTTTTGGTGGGAAAGTATAACTTTTCACGGGAGGCCGCCGGCTATGCCGCAGAAAAATCAGCAAAAAATGAAAATGCTTTTTCTCGTGGAAATGCTGCGGGAGTGCTCAGATGAGCAGCATCCGCTCACCACGCAGGAGATCGTCGAGCGCATACAGGCGCACGGCATCACATGCGACCGGCGTACCGTTTCCATCGACATTGCGCAGCTCAACGAGTACGGCATTGAGGTCATGTCGGTAATGCTCGGGCATAAAAAGGCGTATTATATGGACGACTCGCACTTTGCCCAACCCGAGCTGCGAATTCTGATCGATGCCGTACAGGCGGCGGGGTTTATTACCGAGAAGAAAAGCGCGGCGCTGATCGATAAGCTGGCGGCGCTCGGCGGGAAGTACCGCGCCGATGCACTGAAAGAGAATCGAATTTGCTTCCATACGCAGAAGCACAGGAACGAAGCCATTCTCTACAACGTCGACACGCTGGAAGAGGCGCTGCAGCGGCATCGCATGGCGTCCTTTCTTTATTTTGATCTGAATGAAAACCACGAAAAAATCTATCGCAAGGACAAGCAGCGCTATGTTGTCGAGCCGCTTGCGCTGGTATTTCATGAGGATTTTTACTACCTTGTGACCTACAGCGCAAAATACAAAAATCTCTGTCATTACCGTGTGGATCGGATGGATCATGTATCCGTGGAGGAAACGCCGATCTCGGAATCGGCCGAAGCGCAGCGGCCGGCGCTGACCGGATATACGGAAGAGCTTTTTAAAATGTTCGGCGGAGATACAGAAACTGTTACTCTGGAACTGAGCGATAAGCTCATCGGCGCATTTTTCGATAAATTCGGCGAGGATATAAAGCTTCAGCGCGTTGCCTCTGACCGCTGCCGCGTTACGCTGGATATTCGGATCAGCCCGCCGTTTTGGGGATGGCTCTTCCAGTTTGGAGCGCAGATTCAGATCATCGCGCCGGAGAGCGTTCGGGCCGAATACAAAGCCCGCATAAAAGCTATCGACGCTATGTACCAGTAAATACAAGTAAATTACCAGCAGGAGCATGCCATGCAGAATATATATAACGGCAGTCTGACCCGCGAGCAGTTTCTTTTCTACGAAACAAGAATTACTGCACAGCTTATCTGCCAAAACCTGCCGCGCGATGAGATTATCGAGCGGATCAAAAACGAAAATCTTTTCCAGTTCCCGACCGAAAAAATGGTCGTATCCATTGCCCGCACGTGCTTTCGGCGGCTGGATGCGCTTGCATCGGACGCGCTCGTCCGGCTTATCGCCGATGCGCCGATGGAAACGGCCAAGCAGGTCAATCTCTACGCCATGATGAAAGACAACCGCGTAGTTTGGGACTTCATGACGACCGTGATCGGTGAAAAATACCGAACGCAGGCATTGGATTTCTCACCCAAGGACGTAAGCATATTTCTCTTTCTCCTGCGCGAGCAGAACGACTCCGTAGCGGGCTGGAGCGACAGCACCGTCAGCAAAATCCGGCAGGTGCTCATCCGGATTTTAACCGAGTGCAGGTATCTGGATTCGATTCGTGCCTCGCAGCTGAATTGGATTTCCATCGAACCGGAGTTGGAGGACGAAATCCGCGTACAGCATGATACGGCGGCGCTGCCTGCTTTCAACTGCTTTCGGTAAAGGGGGATGCACATGGACGATATTATGACCAGCCTGAGCAAGGTCTCCGCCAGACTCAGCGAGGAGTCGTTCCTGACAAATAAGGGCCTCTCCAACGAAGTTGGGATCCACGTTTTCTGCTATGACCCCAGGGACGAACTGACCGTTCGCGCATATTTTGAGAATTTAAAATCCCAAACCGGGGCGCCGTACCGTCTCATCGAGCGCGATCTTTATAAGATTTTCCTCCAAATCTGTGAGGAAAAGCGGATATTGAAAAGCATTCCTTCCATGGAAGAGCGCAAGGGCAAGGACTATCTCGCCGAGCAGCTCCAAAAAGTCGCTACACCGGAAGCCTTCGTGGAAAAAATGATATATACTCCGCACGAAAAGGGCGACATTCTTTTGATTACCGGCGTCGGGAAGGTATATCCGTTCATGCGTTCCCATAAGATTCTCGACAATATCCAGCATGTTTTCTCGGACATTCCCGTTTTGATGCTCTATCCGGGAACGTTCAACGGGCAGGATCTTGATCTTTTCGGAAAGTTTCTTGACGGCCATTATTACCGGGCGTTCAATCTGCTTTGATTTGGGAGGAAGACATCATGCAGCTGCAATACATCTATAAATCCGACATCAACCGCGATATAAACGGCGTTATCAAAGTTGCGCAGAACGACGAAAAAAGCATCGAGCAGGAGCTGCGGGAATACATCATCACCCGCGAGCTTCGCCGCCATTTCAACACGTTTCTGCAAAACTATGAGCGCTCCCTTTCCGAACCGACCGACAAAATCGGCGTATGGATCTCCGGTTTCTTCGGCAGCGGTAAATCGCACTTTCTGAAAATTCTCTCGTATCTTCTGTCCAACAAGCTTGTCGCAGGGAAGCATGCCGTCGAGTACTTTGCGGACAAGTTCGACGATCCTATGCTCTATGCCCAGCTGGAGCACTGCGCCGGCGTGCCGACGGACACGATCCTCTTTAATATTGACTCCAAAAGCTCGATCACCAAGGACAAAACGGCGATCCTGCGCGTATTTGCCAAGGTGTTCTATGAATACCGCGGGTTTTACGGCGACGATCTGAAAGTTGCGCGGCTGGAACAGTTCATTGAAAAGGCTGGGAAAACGGACAGCTTCCGGGCAAAATTTGAAGAAATCCACGGCGACAGCTGGGAAGCGTCCCGCAATGCGTTCTCGTTTTTTGAGGACGACGTCGTAGACGCGCTTGTCGCCTCACTCGGCATGAGCGAGACGGCTGCCCGCAACTGGTTTAACGGCACAGAAACCGCCGACCTTTCCATCGAACAGCTTGTCCGGGAAATCAAAGAGTATATAGACTCCAGAGGCAAAAATTTCCGCCTGCTCTTCATGATCGACGAAGTCGGTCAGTACATCGGCTCGGACGGCAATCTCATGCTCAATCTGCAAACAATCGTTGAGGAGATCGGCTCGCGCTGCGGCGGGCGCGTCTGGGTTATGGTCACGAGCCAGGAGGCCATTGACTCGATCACCAAGATCAGCGGGGATGACTTCTCCAAAATTCAGGGGAGGTTCAATACCCGTCTCAGTCTTTCCTCGTCCTCGGTGGACGAGGTTATCAAAAAGCGTATTCTGGCCAAAACGGACGATGCCGCCCGGATGCTCGCGCTCAGCTACAGCCAGAACAGCGCGGTTTTAAAAAATCTCTTCACATTCAACGATGCCGTTCTCGATCTCAAGGGATACGCCGGGGAGAATGACTTTATCGAAACCTACCCGTTTGTGCCGTATCAGTTCCGCCTGATGCAGAATGTGCTGGCCCAGATCCGCAAACACGGAAACTCCGGCAAGCACCTATCCGGCGGCGAGCGCTCCATGCTCTCCGGCTTTCAGGAGGCGGCGCAGGCCATCGAGAACAAAGACGAGAACGCCCTTGTTCCGTTCAGTCTTTTCTATAACACCGTGCATACGTTCCTCGAAAGCGCGATCCGCCGCGTGATCGACCGCTGCCAGACGGCCGCGGACAGCCGCGACGGCATTGAGCCTTACGACGTGAGCGTTTTAAAGCTGCTCTATCTCATTCGCTACGTTGATGATATCAAAGCCAACGTGGATAACATCGCCACGCTCATGGTGGACGACATCCGCGCGGATAAAATCATCATGCGCCGGGACATTCAAAACTCGCTCGACCGGCTGGTATCCCAGAACTACGTCTCGCGCAGCGGCGATACATACACCTTCCTGACGGACGACGAGCAGGACATTGAGCGGGAGATCCGCAATACGCCGGTGGACAGCGCGGCCATCGTGCAGTCCATCGCCCAGATCATTTTCGGCGATCTTTATGTCAGCAAAAAGTTCAAGCACGGAAAGCAGGACTTCCCGTATGACCAGATCGTTGACGAAACCGCGGTCGGCCAGCTGACCGGCGCCGTGCGGCTGCGCATTCTCACGGTTGCCTCGGATCTCTACACCGCAGGAGAGCAGACCCTGCTTCTGCGCTCGCAGGTGGATAACGAGGCGATCCTCGTCCTTTCGGACAAGTATCCGTATTTCGACGATCTCCAGAACGCGGCAAAAATCCGCAAATACGTCAAAAGCCGCAATGTTATGCAGCTTCCGGAAGGCATCCAGCACATCATCCGCGGCAAGCAGCAGCAGGCGGCAGCCTATGAAAAAACCGCCAGGGAGCATATCGCCTCGGCGATCCTTGAAGCGCGTGTATATGTTGCCGGCGAGATCAGCGCGGCGAAAACCGCCGCGGTGAAAGATAAGCTGGATATGGCGCTTTCTTCCCTTGTTGAGAGCGTGTATGCAAAATCCGGCTATATCACGAGAAATTTTGAGTCGGATGCGGAACTCCTGCAGATCCTTTCCGGCGACAAAATGCAAACCTCTATCGACGGCGTATATAACGCCGAAGCGGTGGAGGAAATCGAGCAGTATCTTGAAATGCAGCAGGCAAAAATGCTCCCGACGTCGATGGGCGATATCCAGCGCCGTTTCTCCGCTATCCCCTACGGCTGGCGCGACATTGATATTGCCGGAGTGATCTGCTCGCTTGTCTCGCTGCAGAAGGTATCGCTGCACTACAGCGGCAGCGTCATCCAGCCGACGGATAAGCGCATCCCGGACTATCTGCGCAAAAGAGGCGAGATCGACAAGACTATCGTGAAAAAGCGGGAGGTTCTCTCCCCTGCGCTCATCAAGGCTTCCCGCGATTTTCTGAAAGAGTATTTCAACACCATGGATGTACCGTCGGACGAGGACGGTCTGATCGCCTATGTTCTGGAAAAATTCACGTCGGAGCGTGAGAGATTCCAAGCGCTTCTCCGCAGCGAGTATGCGGCAGAAGAATATCCGGACAAAGCCGTACCGGAGACCGGCGTAAAGTTTTGCGACGAGCTTCTCTCCCAGAAAAAGGACAACACCGCGCTGCTCAAAAAGCTGACCGGCTTGGAAGACGATTTTCTGGACCTGAACGAGGATATGGCGCAGGTCACCGCCTTTTTCAAAAACCAGCGCCCGATCTTCGACAGTGCCGTTTCGCTGCTGCGGAGTCTCTCCGGCGAGTCGGACTATTTGCAGGCTGAACCGGAAGCCATACGTGCTCTTGCGAAGATCAAAACGATTCTCGCCATGCCGAAGCCTTACCAGAGCATTGCCGAGCTGCCGAATCTCATGCAGACCGTGCGCGGTATATACGAACAGCTTCTGGATTTGAAAAAGCAGGATGTATACGCCGAAATTCAGGCGGCGATGGGCGAAATTCACCAGACCGCAAAGCTCGATCAGCAGAGCATCGTGGACAAAGCCGACGCCGCGCTCGCCGCGAAGAAGGCGGCGGCTGCCGAGGCCGGTTCGCTCACGCAGCTCGACGCCATGAAAATCCAGATCGGCAGCATCCGCCAGCAGTATCTCAAGGCGCTCGTCGTTGTGGAAACGCCGAACGTGAAATCCGCATCGGCGAGCCGCGGCAGCATCTGCTATACGGCAAAGCTCGAAAGCGAAGCGGATATAGACAAATACGTCGCCGACATCAAGGAGAAGCTGCTCACGCTTCTCGACGGCAACGACGTACTGCATATTATATAATCCGGCGCAGCGCCGGAGGGAGGAAGACTTCCATGAACAAAAACGCCATTCAGAAATTCGCCGTCTGGGCGCGTGTGCAGCTCATCGGCGCCGTAAAACAGCGCGCGTTTGCGTATGAGATCACCGGCGGCGGGGACAAGCCCGAGCTGGACACCGCCGCCGGCCGGCTGCTGACAAACGCCGAAAAGAGCCAGCGACGCGAGCTTATCGGCGAGATCCGCCGCAAGGGCTTCGATCAGGTCATGGAAGAGGCGGCGTATACATGGTTCAACCGCTTTATCGCGCTGCGCTTCATGGAAGTGAACAACTATCTCCCGTCCAAGGTGCGCCTTTTCACGGACGAGAACGGCGCGTTCAAGCTGCAGATTCTCAAGGAAGCCATGACCGTGGAGCTGGACGGGCTGGATCGCGGCGTAGTTCTGGGGCTTCTTGATAAGCAGGAAAATGAGGCGCTCTATAAATATCTTCTCATCACGCAGTGCAATGCGCTCAACGCCGCGCTGCCCGGCATGTTTGAGAAGATCGCCAACTGGACGGAGCTGCTTTTCCCGGACAATCTCCTGCGCTCCGATAACGTCCTCGGCCGCATGATCTCTGACATTCCCGAAGAGGACTGGAAGGATGCCGTCCAGATCATCGGCTGGCTGTATCAGTATTACAACACCGAGCTGAAAGACGATACCTTCGCCCAGCTCAAGAAGAACGTCAAGATCACGAAGGAGCGCATCCCTGCCGCAACGCAGCTTTTCACGCCGGACTGGATCGTCCGCTACATGGTGGAAAACTCCCTCGGCCGGCTTTGGATTGATCATCTGCGGGCGCAGAATGAGGGCATGCACCCGGTTGATTCTCCAATCCATGATCCGGCAAACCCTAACAGCTATCTCTATGCGGATAAAAAAATCAAACACTTGCGGGATAGGTGGAAATACTACCTTGATGAGCCCGAGCAAGAAGATGAAGTCGAATGGAATTTGCGCCTCAACAGACAATCCTACTTAGACCTCAACCCGGAAGATATCAAAATCATTGACCCCTGCATGGGCAGCGGCCATATCCTTGTCTATGCCTTCGATGTGCTGATGCAGATTTACGAAGCACAGGGTTATTCGCAACGTGACGCCGCAAAGCTGATCGTTGAGAAAAACCTTTATGGCATCGATATTGATAAGCGCGCCTATCAGCTCGCCTATTTTTCCGTAATGATGAAAGCTCGGCAGTACAACCGCCGCATTCTCAACGGAGAAATTGCGCCGAATCTCATCTATATTCAAGACAGCAATTCTGTTTGCCGCGAGCATCTTCAATATTTCGGCTGGGCCATGAGTAAAATAGAAAGCAATAACGCCCGCACGCAATTGGAATACCTGCTCGACACGTTCAAGGACGCAACAGAATATGGCTCGATTCTTCATGTTGACCCGCTTGACTGGGGATTGCTGTACGAATACACCGGCTCCGTCGAATACCCCGATCAGGTCAGTCTGGATGAACTCGATGTGGAGGAAACAAAAGACGCGCTGCGCGCTCTCGTCGTGCAGGGCGCGATTCTCGCGCAGAAGTATGACGTGGTGGTGACGAATCCGCCGTATATGGGAAGTTCCGGAATGAGCGCAAAGCTTTCGGAATATGTAAAAAAGCACTACCCAGACAGCAAAGCAGATATGTTTGCTGTATTTATTGAACGCTGTGGGCAGATGGCAAAGAAGAACGGTTATCAGGCGATGATTACGCAGCACGCTTGGATGTTCCTGTCCAGCTTTGAAAAGCTGCGTACAAAGCTGCTGACAGTCGATATTGTCAATATGGCGCACCTCGGCGCAAGAGCGTTTGAAGAGATCGGCGGTGAAGTGGTACAGACCACATCGTTTGTTATTCGCAAGAGCCATATCGCAGATTATAGGGGCGAGTATTGCCGTCTGATTGAGCCAACTTCTCAGCAAGGAAAAGAGGAACTCTTTCTTTCCGGCAAACTGAGATTTTATAAAAAACAAGATGTCTTTTCATATATACCTGGTAGAATATTTGGTTATTGGCTATCCGAACGTCTTATTCAAATACTAATCGGCGAAAAGCCATTATCAGAGTATGGAGAAACGAGAAAAGGGCTTTCTACATCGGATAATAGTCGCTTTATTCGCCTGTGGCATGAAATTGACTTTAATAGAGTTAAGTTTGGATGTAGTGGACCAGAGGATACATTTGACGACAAATTCAAGTGGTATCCGTATATTCACGGAGGGGTCTTCCAAAAGTGGTATCCTCCCTTTGATTCCGTTGTCAACTTTGAAGATGATGCAAAAGAAATAAAGGATACCGTAATGAAAAAATACCCATATTTAAGCAGTCCTGATTTTGTTGTAAAGAAAACAGAAATCTACTTCAAACCCGGTATTGTTTGGAATGATCTTGCAGATGTGTTTAACGCAAAAAACATGGCTCCCGGATATATCTATTCTGATGTTACGCCAAGTTATATTCCACAAGAGCACTGGAATTCGGTATTAGCATACTTCAACTCTAATGTGTTTGCAGTAATTGCAAAAGTTGTTAGTCAAGGAATGCACTACAGTACAGGACATATTCCTAAAATTCCGTATATCCAAGTCACCGACACCATTGATACATATATTTCTCCAATCGTACAAGAGTGTATCGATATAGTTGAAACGGACGAAACGTCCTTCGAAAGCTCCTGGGATTTCACGCGGAATCCACTGGTGTGAGGTGCAGCATGGGCGCAGATAGAATGAAAGCGACTGTGATTGGCAACACAATAGAATTAAGCCGTGAACAATGGGGCGGACATAAGGCGTACATCAGCAACTATCCGGGGGTGCTTGATGCTGTCCAAAAATATACATGGACATACAGCGGTGAAAACCATCCATATCTGCGATCTTCAAAACTTAAGACTTCGTTGCACAAGTTTGTGTTAGCGTTCCTTTATGGAACGGACAATCTCGAAAAGATGTTGCTGCCAGATAACATTATCGAGCATTTAGACAACAACGGGTTAAACTGCTCCTATGATAATCTGCATATACTGTCATCGGATCGTAATAAAGCAAAAGCATTTTCGATAGATAAGGAGTCTGACAAGTTCCACGGCATTCCGCTTTTCATTACAGATGTCTTCTATTCGCATAACCGGCAGTACTATCAAATGCAGATCACTTTCAACTACGACCTATATTTTGATGTACGCAGTTTGCGTCCCATTCCCATTGAAGCCTTCTTTTTTCAATATAGTTCTTTCAATAACCTATTTATTGATTGGCTGTATGTTTTTGAATGCCGAGAAAGTGGCATTGTAGATATTCGCAAGTTCCATGCTGATAGAGTTTTTGCAAAGAATCGACCTCAAATTGTGATTAAGCCAGAGGAAAAGGATCATGTCATAATCCAAAGAGATGGACAATGTTATATCCGGCTTTGTACGAATCCTGAAAAGGGACTGTCAATTATTTCAAAGACGGGATATGAGAATCTGGAAAACATTGAGTTGCCTCCCAAGGAACTGATTTAGGAGCGCACAAAAGCGAAAGAGAACCACTATGCCATATTTAGAAACTGAGCAAGAACGGCGAAATATGGCACACCACTGGGTACGAACATAGAATCAACTTGCGACTAACTTAAAACTAACTTGCGACCTGACACGCAAGTTTGGCATTCAAGTTGTTAGGAGGAACACGAATATGGGAAGACTGACTTCCGAGAAATATGCTGCTTCGCAGCACAAAAGCAATCTCCGCAACATCCGCGGAACTTTTGCCGCTGAGGGTAT
>OGDY01001770.1_pt1 | contig 22455 bp, 23 predicted proteins | sample 1570341 | NCBI WGS metagenome assembly OGDY01 (sample SAMEA2581972, study PRJEB24529) | metagenome | biome: Human gut stool | place: China | collected 2011 | reverse complement strand
GGGGCGACATTCGTCGTCAGGTCATTTGCCGGAGCAGCGTCAGCCGCCGGGGCGGCGTCCGGAGCCGGGGTCTCTTCCGCGGCGGTCTGCGGGGGGATGATGACCGGCTCGCCTACCGGCTCGGCCTCGGAGATGACGGTGGGGGCCTTCGGAGCCTGCGCCGGAGCGGAGACGGGCGTTTCGTCCGTGATCTGCACCGTGACGGTGTTCGTGTACTTCACAACCTCGCCCGCAGTGAGACGGCAGCGGAGATTCGCCGCGCCGCCGTACAGCAGGTTCGCCACGAGCGCGTAGCTGACGTCCAGCGTCACGCCGTTCGCGCCGGAGATGTTCGCCCACACGTCGCCGCCGACCTGGATCTGCCACTGGTAGACGCCGGAGCCGGTGGAGGCGACCGCGGTGAGCGCGAGCTTATTATTCTTTGCAAGCTCGACCGTGTGCGCAACAAGCCCGTCAGAGCCGTAGACAAGGAAATCCTCGTCCGCAGCGGCGGGGGTGATGAGGGCGGCGGTCACGAGGCCGAAGGAAAGAGCGCAGCAGAGAAACAGCGCTAACAGCTTCTTTTTCATTTCACGACCTCCTTAAGGATTTCCCGGAACGGCTGTCGGAACTTGTGTCGGCTCCGGCACCTGCGTCGGCTCCGGCGCCTCCGTCGGCTCCGGCGGAGCAAAGCTCGGCCAGCCGGCGGCGGAGAACACGTCCGTGCCGTTGTTGTCCGCCTGCACCGCGCTCACATTCACTTCCACATACGCCGTGGAGTTCTGGTACTCGTTGCCCATCTCCGGGGCAAACGTTACCGTGGTGAAGAGCGGGACGGTCGTCTCTCCGGGGGCGAGAGCGCGGTTATAATAGTAGTACCCGTCCAGATACGTCCAGTCCGTTTCGTTGAAGTCGAGCGAGACGTACTCGGGGGGCAGCGGCTCTTCGTCGGCGCCGTAGACATCGAGCTGCACCTGCGCGCGCACCCAGACCGGGGCGGTGCCGGTGTTGCTGATCTCAACGATCTTCGTCACTTCCGTGCCGGGCATGACGCCGGTGCGATCCTCGAACGGCTCGGTGCGGTCCTCGTTCGCCCATTCGTTGAGCACAATGTCCACACCACCGCTGGTGATGACATTGTGCGCCTTGGTGTCTGCGGTGAAGTATGCCAGCGTGTTCGCCGCAAGTATGGCGACCAGGATGGCAAGCACCGACAGAATCAAGAATTTTCGCTTCATTGCTTTTACTCCCCTCAGGCTGTATTTGCAATTATTTCTTACGCTTTTCATGGCTCTTCAGACCATAGGAGAACATCTGCATTTGCATTAGATGCTCTCCTATGGTCTGCACCCACGGGGGTGCAGACCATATTCGACTGGGTATGTGGAGGGATGTCTCTCCCTCCGTCAAGCCCTTCGGGCTTGCCACCTCCCTCGTCAGAGGGAGGCTTTTTTCATTGGCCCCCTTGTGCAAAGGGGGCTGTCAGCCGTTCCGGCTGACTGAGGGATTGTTCCTTCGTCTTGCCGATACGGACAATCCCTCCGGCGCTTCGCGCCACCTCCCTTTACACAAGGGAGGCTTTACGGGGAATTACTGCCAGTTGGAAGCAGCGCCGCGCCACCTCCCCTTTCAGGGGAGGCATGATTTGGGCGGGAGATTACTTCGCGTCGTAAGCCGCGAAAGCGTCTTCCCAAGTTTCGAAGCCGTCAGCCTGAATGGCCTGAGCAACGACCTTCACTTCCTTGAAGCTATCCGTATTGGCATTGTCGATGCCGGCAGGAATGGTAACGGTCTGGAACATGGCGGTGGTATTCTCACCGGCAGCCAGCTTGCCGTCATACTTCAGGATGAACTTCGCACCAAACGCGCCGTCGGTGAAGGTGTCGCCAATCGTAACGCCGACAACGCTCCAGCCCTCGCCGAGCTGACCGACGAGAAGCTCCAGGGATTTCTCATAGCCCGCTTCAGGAAAATGAATGCCAAAATCGGGATAGTAAGCAGCGCACAGGTTCATCCAGTTGCTGACGTTAACGGTCGCGCGGATGTAAGCAGCGTTCTTGCCGGTATTGTGGACGATGGGGTCCTTCGTGACAACAGCGCCCGGGTAGACGTTGTATTCGTTGGAGGTCACACGAGCGCCTTCGGGATCATTGACGTTGGTCTCGTCGAGCTTGATCGCGACGTTGCCCATCGTGAAGGTGTTGTTGACCGACTTGGTATCGGTCAGATAAGCAAACGTAGCGCCGATGGCGGCAAGAGCCACGAGCGTCACGCAGAGAAGAATCGCAACAAATCTTTTCTTAGTCATGGAATTATGTCCTTCCTTTTCCGGTCAGCACTCCCGGAGGAGCGCTGACCTGTTATGTTTAGGAATTACTGCCAGTTGGTGGCGGGAGTGCCCCAGGGGTTGTAGTTGGCGCCGAAGGCAGCGGTGATAGCGTCGGCAGCGTTGTCAAAGCCATCGGCCTGGCACGCAACGGCGAACACCGGGCAGGAGATCTCGTTCCAATTCCAGCCCTCGTCAACGGTGAGTTCCTTGCCGAACGCATAGGCCTTGCCGTCTTTCATGTCGAAAGACTTGTCAAGGTACACACCCTGAACGAGCTGCTCAGTGGTGGTCTTGGGATCAAGCGCCTTATAGTAATCAGCGTAGTAGACGTTGTACTTGATGTTGCCGATGGTGGTCTCAAAGTAGTTCCACTTGCTGCCGTGAGTCCACTGCCACTCGACGCCCTCGGTGGAGGAGATGACGCCGTTGACAACCTTGTTGCCAAAGTTGAAGTGGAGAGTGTTCAGACCGGCGTTGAAGGTCTCGTAGCCGTCATCGAGAGCGGCAGGGATGGCGAAGTAAGCACGGATGTACGCGGCTTCGGTGCCGGTGTTCTGGATGGTGACCATCTTGTCAACGTAGTTCTTCGCGGTGGGCATGCCGTAGTCGTCCTTCTCGCCCTGCGCGGAGCCGACGATCGGAGAGAGCTTCTTGCCGTTCTCGAAGGCCTTCAGACCGCCTTTGCCGTCACGCTCCTGCTCGATGAGGTTGATGGCGACGTTGCCGACGGTGAAGGTATTGGTGGCGTTATCGGTGTCGGTGAAGTAAGCAAGAGATGCGCCCACAACGGCGACCGCCAGAAGGGCGACGCAGAGGCACAGCGCGGTAATCTTCTTCTTCATGTACTTGGTACTCCTTCTTTAAGTAATTAAGGGTCGCTATTGCTTAGGGGGTGACTTTCGCCCACGCGTCAGCCGCGGTGGTGATGTTCTCCTTCTGCACGGCGTAGGCCGTGAAGGTCAGCTTGGGCTGCTGAACCGCATAGCCTTTAATGGTCTCCTTGGTCAGTTCACCGCTAACGATGATCTTATTGTCCTTGAGGACATTAAAGGCGGTGTCATTGTTCACAGCGTCAACCAGACGGTAGTAAACGCCGGAAACGTCTTTGCCGTCTTTATCCTTCAGCTGCGCCCAGCCAGTGTCGATCGCATAGTGCACAGGATCAGTGGTGATGGTGCTGATAGCGCCGACTTCTTCAACCTTCACAAACAGCCAGCAGGCCTCGGAGCCGCCCTTAACGGTGACCTTCGGGTCCTTCGTGATGTCCGTGCCGGGGATGATCTTGAACTGCTTTTCAGTTCCGCCAGCATCCTCGGTCAGAGCGATGTTGATATTGCCGTAGGTAAAGGTGTTGGTCACGGTATCGGTCGTGGCGACGAGCCAGGCGACGGTACCTCCTGCCACACAGCCGATCACAAGAACAAGCGCCAGAAGAGCGATAAACGCGCGGCTGCTCACACTGCGGCGACGGTTTGCAACATGCTTCATTTTCATTCTTCCTCCTTTCTTCCGTTATTGACAGGGAAATCTGTTATTTCCATGGATAACGATTATCCTTTTCCCTTTTGGTTTATGCGCGGGGTGTCAGGGCTGCGGCGCAAAAGCCGCCCACGCAGCACCGGCGTTGGCAAAGCTGCCGGCCTGAATGGCTTCGGCAACAACGTTGATCTCAAAGCCTTCGAGCTTCGCGAGCTGCTCGCCGGTAGCCCATTCGGGAACGGTGATGCTGTTGAACAGGACGGGGAGCCTCACATCGCCATTGGGAGCGCCGACGGTCTCGTTGTAGTAGAAGTAGTAGGTCAGGGTGTCGTTGGCCGCATCGAAATAGTATTTATCTGCGAGCATCTCTTCCGTGTCGACCATGTTGTCGGGGATGATGCCGTCCCACTTGGCGGCGTTCGCTTCCACGAAGTTCACCATGCGGATCAGAGGGAACGCGTTCTCAACGCCGGTGGGGCCGTCTCCCGCAAACCCCGGATCGGTGCAGAGGGCGATGATCTCCGTCGCTTTGTTGAAGGTGACCTTCATGCGGACGTAAGAAGCCTCGCTGCCGTTCAGAACGGTGACGGTCGGGTCCTTGGTGTATGTAGTGCCGGGCATCAGCTTGTAGCTGTTTGCCGTCACGCGGTCAGCGCCTTCCACCGGGATACCGTCCGCGTTGACCTTGGCTTCGTCCAGTTTGATCTCGACCTTGCCGACGGTGAAGGTGTTCTTCACTTCCGCGGAAGAGGTCAGGTACGCCATCGTGCCCAGCACGGACGCCGCGACGAGCAACACCGCACAGAGAGTCAGGAGCAGAGCTTTGCTTTTCGTTTTCATTTTGCGAAAACCTCCTAAATTAAAGCTTTCTATAGGGAGCCTTGCGGCGTTGCCCTCATCTTTTGCGGATGTGACGGCCCGCGGCGGGATTGCCCCGTTTTTTTTCGTCCTCCCCGACGGTCTCGCTCTTGCTGTCCGGGGCGAAGATGTCCGGCAGGAACGTCAGCATCAGGAGCACGGCTCCGGCCGAGATGGCCACATACATGCCGGGGGGATGCTGGATGTAGTTTGCGACGAAGCCGAGGTACGGGATGGTGAACACCGGCGTGCCGATGACGTTCTTATAATGCACAAGACCGCCGTCTTCGGTTTCGTTCGCGTCGCCCTTCGTGCGGAAGCGGACGACGGTGGAGTCCTCCTCGTCCGGCACGACGCCGACGACGCGGTGCGTGGCGATGGTGTTTTCATCGAGCATGAAGGTGATGACCTGTCCGTCCCGAATGGTGTACGGGTCCACCTTTTTCACATAGATCAGCGAGCCGGTGTGGTACGTCGGCTCCATGGAGCCGGAGAGCACGGTGTACACCTGCAGACCGAAGAGCCTTGCGCCGACGAGAAGCAGCGCCAGCAGCACCACGAGCGCCACCAGAATGCTGCTGATGACATTCCACGTTTTTCGGATCGAGCTTTTCTTCATAATACCGCTGTTTCCTTTCCCGCTCCCTCTGTCAGTTCGGCACGGAAGTGGGGCGCGATAAAGCTGTAGATCTGCTCGAAGGTCCGTTCCGTTGTAAGGTCGTTGTTTTCCATATCGCCCGCCATGACGTGCGCGGCAAAGGCGAGCATGGTTTCAAATACCTGATGCATGAGCATATCCAGATCCGTCTCGGGGCGGAAAAGGTATGCGACGCGGTGGATCAGCGTGTGGTAGTATTGCTGCTGCCGGTCGCGCTCGTAAGCGTAGAAGTCGGCGGAGCTGTAATACCGGAGATAGAAGATGCAGTCGTCCCGCTCCCCCAGAATGAATTTCCACGTCTTTTCCCAGAGATGGAAGCAGCGATCCCGCCACGGGGAAGTTTCGGCGAGCACGTTCGGAAACTCCCGGCGCAAAAACACGGCGAGTCCCTCGTCCAAATCATGCAGCGCTTCGGCAAGAAGCTCGTCCTTCCCCTTGAAGCATTTATAGATATATGCTTCGTTGAGGCCGGCATCGGCGGCGATGGCCTTGGTCGTTGCCTTTACAAGGCCCTTTCGGGCAATGACACGGATGGCGCTTCGGATGAATGTCTGTTGAATTTCTCTCTGTTCCAAAACGGGTACTCCTATGCAGGTTCTGCGATCGCAAAAATAAGTGGTTACTTACGGCGAGGGGGAAAAACAGCAAATCCGCCCCCGTTTTGCCAAAGAACGGGACGATTTGCTAACAAAACGGCGAATTCTTATCGTGGGGTTCGCCCACCTACGATACGGACAGCTTTTCACTATGCAACGCCAGTATAGCATAGGGAAAGTGAAAAAAGCAAGACTTTCACCCGATTTTTTAATCATTACTCCGGTTAAATTTTTTGTTACTTCTTAACAGCTGTAAGTTTCTTTACACGTGTATATATTACTGGCATGTATTCCAGTATCTCCGGGCAGTCAAACTGGCAGTCAGGCCATTCCGGCATTTTTTGCCGCAGTCAATTTACTATATTATAAATAAGAAGGAGGCATGAAATGTGTCGAAGGGTGAAAATATTTTCCAGCGGAAGGACGGGCGCCGGGAGGCGCGGTGCAGCAAAGGGTATGAGCTGCCCGCCGTGCTGCGCCGGTTCGTCTAATACTGCGGCGGGTAGCTGTGCGGAAAGCAGCCGGAGGTGTAAGACGTGAAAAACGCCCGGCGCCGATGTTTTCCACCGGCGCCGGGCGTTTTTGACAGAGGGGCGAAATCCGCGATATGCGGAGAGCGCGGAATGGGCAGGTTTTCCGCAGTCTTGCTTTGGGCGGGGCGTTCCCGCGCCCGTCGGGGTATATTGGGTGCTCCTGTAGGGGCGGGGCTCTGCTCCGCCCATACGGGGTGCATTTGGCACTCCGCCCTTTTTATCCGAGGGCGAGCGGCTTGCCGTCCAGCTCGGCGGCGGTCAGCTCTTCGCCGCGGTAGACGAGCTTGAGCGAGAAAAACGGCGCGTCCTCCGCAAGCAGGCGAAGAAAAATTCTGTCGCCCGCCCAGAGCTTTTTTGTGAGCAGCTCGTCCTTGCCGATCCAGGCAAGCTCGCCCTCGTCGCAGGGGCGCTGCTCGCCCGTCCATGCGTCCGCGGTGAACAGGTGCATATATTCGCACGGCCACACGTCCGAGACGAACGTCACAAGGCCGCGATAGCGCCAGCGCGTGAGCGTGAGCCCCGTTTCCTCGCGCACCTCGCGGCGGAGACAGTCCTCCGGGCTCTCCCCCAGCTCGAATTTGCCGCCGACGCCGATCCATTTATCGCGGTTCTCGTCGTTTTTCTTTTTCGTGCGGTGGAGCATCAGATACTCGCCGCCGCGCTCCATATAGCAGAGCGTTGTGAGTTTCGTTTCCATTTATAATACTTCCCCGGGAAATTCCGTCCACGGGTACGCCGCGGGCGGCTTTTTTGCAAATGTCAGCATCTCGCCGGTGAGCGGGTGCGGGAAGGCGAGAGCGCAGGAAAAAAGCGCGATATCCCCTTCCCCGCTGCCGCCGTATTTTGCGTCGCCCCAGAGCGGCGCGCCGCGCGCGGCGAGCTGACAGCGGATCTGGTGCGCGCGGCCCGTGTACAGCCGGACGCGGCAGAGCGATAGCCCGGCGCGAGAGGCGAGCACTTCATAGGCAAGGCGCGCTTCGCGCACGTCCTTCCCCGGCGCTTCGGCGAGAAACGTTTTGCGCAGTTTCCGGTCGCGCCGCAGCAGATCGCGCAGCTCGCCGCGCTGCTCCGGCAGCGCGCCGCAGGCGACGGCGAGATATTCCTTGCGCACATCGCCGCGCTCGATCGCGCGGCCAAGGTCGGCGGCGGCGTGGCGCGTGCGGGCGTAGACCATTACGCCGGAAACGGCGGCGTCCAGCCGGTGCACGGTGTAGACCGGGGCGGTATCGTCCCCGAGCGCAGCGCGCAGAAGGGACGGCATGCCGCCCGGCTCGTCCGTGGAGAGGACGCCCGCGGGCTTCACGCACACGATGATCTTGTTGTCCAGATACAATACTTCCACAGTGACGCTCCTTTTGAACACTATATATTGTACCACATACAGGGTAGCGGAGCAAGGCATTTTGTGGTATACTTCTCCGGTAAATGCAAGGAGGAGACCGGCATGACGGAAATGTATCCCGCGTATTATGAGGCGTTTCGCTGCACGGCGGGCGCGTGCCGCCACAACTGCTGCATCGGCTGGGAGATCGACATTGACGGGAAGAGCGCGGAACGGTACGCCGCGCTGCCCGGAGCCTTCGGCGAGCGCGTGCGCGCGGCCGTCGAGCCGGGCGAGCCGCCGCACTTCCGGCTGGACGCGGCGGGGCGGTGCGCTATGCTCCGGGAAGATAATCTCTGCGAATTGCAGCGTACGCTTGGCGAGAGCGCGCTCTGCAATATCTGCCGCGATCATCCGCGCTACCGGGTGTTTCTGCCCGGGCGGACGGAGATTGGGCTGGGGCTCTGCTGCGAGGAGGCGGCGCGGCTGCTGCTTTCCCAGACGGGAAAGGTGACGCTTCGCGGCGCGGTATCGAAAGCGCCGCCGCGCGAGACCGTGGAGCTGCTGCTCTTCCGGCAGAAGCTGCTGGACGCCGCGCAGGACCGGCGGCTCACTCTCGGCGGACGGATGCAAAAAATTCTCACGCTCGCCGGCGCTTCCCTGCCCCGGCGGACGGCGCGTGCATGGGCGGCGTTTTTCGCGTCTCTCGAACCGCTGGAGCCGGGATGGACGGAAACGCTCGCAAAGCTGGCGGGGCCGGTCGATTTTGCCGGGTTCCACGCCGTTTCCGCCGCGTGGGAGACGGAATATGAGCAGCTGCTCGTCTATTTCCTGCTGCGGCACCTGCTTGCGGACGAGGGGCGCGCTCTGCCGGCGCGCGCGGCGTTTGCCGTTTTGAGCACCGCCATGCTCTACGCGCTCGGCGCAGCCGTGCGGACGGAAAACGGCACGGTCCGCTTTGGAGAGCGCGTGGAGCTTGCGCGGCTGTGGTCGGCAAACATGGAGTATTCCGAGGAAAATATGCGGGCGGCGCTTGATGAGTTGACGTAATTTTATTTACATAATATAGTTTTCATAATTTTAAATCATTTTCTCCGACGCACATGTCGCCGGAGAAAATGATTAACACTCTATTTGCGAGGCTTTCTCGACAAGCTCAACCGCCCTTTCCGGGGATATTCCGGAAAGGGCGGTTTTCTGTCGCTTATTCTCTTACCATGTGCGGTTGCTCTGGAATGTGAGCCATTTGAGCTCGGTATAGTCGTCCATGGAGAACTGACCGCCCTCGCGTCCGACGCCGCTCTCCTTCCAGCCGCCGCAGGGGGCGGTCGTGGAGCTGAGGTACGTGAGATCGTTGATGTGCACCATGCCCGCCTCGATCTTCATGCCGAGCTCCATGGCGCGGTCGAGATCGTGCGTGAGCACCGCGGCGGAGAGGCCGAACAGATTGTCGTTGCACTTGGCGAGCGCTTCGTCGGCATCCTTCACGGGAATCACGCTCGTGACCGGCGCGAAGCTCTCCTCATAGAAGATGCGCATGCTCTCGTCCACGTTGCAGAGCACCGTCGGGCGGAAGAACGGCCCTTCGTGCGTGCCGCCGCAGAGGAGCGCTGCGCCCTTCGATACGGCATCGTCCACCTGCGACCGGACAAAATCGCAGTGGCGCTCGTCGATCAGCGGGCCGATGAACACGTCCGGGTCGGTCGGGTCGCCGACCTTGAGCGAGAGCGCGTAGTCGCGCAGCTTTTCGCAGAACGCTTCGTACAGCGGCTCTTCCACAAGGATGCGCGACGTCGCCATACAGAGCTGCCCCTGGTTGCTGAACGCGCCGAGCCCCGCGGTCTTCACGGCCTCGTCGAGATCATAGTCGCGCAGCACGAGCAGAGGGTTTTTGCCGCCGAGCTCCATCGCCGTGCGCTTGAAGTCCTGCGCCGCAGCCATGGCGATCTTCCGCCCGGCGTTTCCGCCGCCGGTAAACGACACCATGCGCACGCGCTTATCCTGCGCGAGCACCGCGGAAAGGCTCTCGTCCGCGACCGGGACAACGTTGAGCACGCCCGCCGGGAGACCGGCCTCGTGCAGCACCTCGCCGAGCAGCAGGCACACCGCCGGGGTGTGCGGCGACGGCTTGAGAATGAAGCTGTTGCCCGCGGCCAGCGCGAACGCCAGCTTTTTCACCGAGAGGATCAGCGGATAGTTGAACGGGAGTATTCCCAGAATGACGCCGAGCGGATGGCGCACGGCCAGAGACATCTGCCCCGGCTTGCCCGCCGGGTACATCTCTGTCGTGTGGCGGCGGCATTCGCCCGCCGCGACGCGGAAGAGATTCACGCTGCCGGCAAATTCGCCGCGCGCGATGGACTGCGCCTTGCCGCCTTCGCGGACGAGCAGCTCCAGAAATTCCTCCGCGCGGCTCTCCATAACGTCCGCGGCGCGCAGCAGCACGCGCTCGCGCACGTCCGCCATCGCCGCGGCCCAGCCGGGGAACGCCGCCGCGGCGCTCGCAAGCGCGCTCTCCACATCGGCAGGGCCGGCGCGGTGAACCGTGAAGAGGGGCTTGCCCGTCGCGGGCTCGATGTCCTCGCGCACGCAGCCGTCGGTCTGCGTCGTCCATGCGCCGTTCAGATACAGGGGATACTCGTTTCTCATTGGGTCACTCCTATTTTAAATAATAACAGAATCAGGTCACAACGCCGCGGATGAACGGCGGACGGACGGGCGCTTCGTCGGAGAAGGTGTAGCACTTCAAAAGCTCTTCCTCCGCCGCGGCGGCGTCCGCTTCGGTTTTGGCGTGGATGGTGGCGAGCGTGTCGCCCGCGTGGAGATATGCGCCGTCCTTCGCCGCGAGCACGACGCCGACGGAAAGGTCGATCACATCCTCCTTCGTAGCGCGGCCGCCGCCGAGATGCATGGAGACAAGGCCGATGTCCTTCGCTTCCATCGCGGCGATGTAGCCATTCCGCGGGGCCTTGACCGTGCGCACGACCGGGGCCTGCGGCAGCAGGGACGTGTCGTATACGGCGGCGGGGTCGCCGCCCTGCGCGCGGACCATGGCCGCGAGCTTGTCGAGCGCCGCGCCGCTCTCGATGGACTTTTCCAGCCGCGCGCGGGCTTCCTCTTCCGTTTCGGCGAGACCGCTGCGGACGAGGATGTTCGTGCCGAGCACAAGGCACAGCTCGCGCAGATCCGGCACATCCGCGCCGCGCAGGACGGAGATCGCTTCCTTGACCTCCAGCGCGTTGCCGACGGCGAAGCCGAGCGGCTGATCCATATCGGTCACGACGGCGGCCATGTTGCGCCCGGCGTGCTTGCCGACGCTCACCATCTGCCGCGCGAGCTCAAAGGCGGATTCCTCCGTTTCCATGAACGCGCCGGAGCCGGTCTTCACGTCCAGCACGATGGTGCGCGCGCCGGAGGCGAGCTTCTTGGCCATGATGCTCGAAACGATCAGCGGGATGGAGTCCACCGTCGCGGTCACGTCGCGCAGCGCGTACATTTTCTTATCCGCCGGGGCGAGATTCGCCGTCTGCCCGGCAATCACAAAACCGACGTTCTCGGCGTTTTCGAGGAATTTTTCGGGCGTCATGGCGGTGGAAAAGCCGGGGAAGGATTCGAGCTTGTCGATCGTGCCGCCGGTGTGCCCGAGACCGCGGCCAGACATTTTCGCCATTTTGCCGCCGCACGCCGCCACCATCGGGCACAGGACAAGCGAGGTCTTGTCGCCGACACCGCCGGTCGAATGCTTGTCGGCGGTGTGCTCGCCGAGCGGCGAGAGATCGACCACGTCGCCGGAGTGCTCCATTTCTATGGTGAGCTGCGCCGTTTCCTCCGGCGTCATGCCGCGGAAATAGATCGCCATCATCAGCGCGGACATCTGGTAATCCGGGATATCCCCCGCCGTGTAGCCGTGGACGATAAAATGCAGCTCCTCCTGCGTGAGAGTCTGACCCTGTTTTTTCTTTTCAATGAGATCGGTCATATGCATGATGCAACACCTCTTTGGAAGGATTTTACCATATTCTGTGCGCGGAAACAAGGCTTTCCCCGGCGGGAGAAAAATGACGGAACAGGAAATTTTTCTGTTGACAATTCTGAGCGTAAATGCTATTATAGGCAAGCTGACAGCATGCGCGAGTGGTGGAATTGGTAGACTCGCTAGATTCAGGTTCTAGTGTCCACTCCGGACGTGGGGGTTCAAGTCCCCCCTCGCGCACCAAAACCCCGAAACCTCAACGGTTTCGGGGTTTTTATTATGCCTTTTTCGGTGCGATTTGCTCTAGATTTTGTCTACCCTACAGTATCCAGATTTTTTAGGGAGGAAAAATCTATTATGGGGCATCGCACAAGTATTAAAAATCCGAGGCTTACGAAGCGTCTTCCGTTGGAAGAAGCCGAGACCGTTTTCCTCAATCATTGCCGGATCAAAAACCTCAGCCCGCGGACAATTCAGTATTATCAGGAAGACCTTGAATACTTCTTCGCCCATCTGGAGGGCATCCGGTATGCAGACGAGATTACCCGCGAAGTATTTGAAGATTTCCTCATCAAGCAAGTTGACGCCGGGAAGAAGACTACCTCTCTCAATACCCGTATCCGCGCTCTGCGGGTCTTCTTCAAGTTCTGCGCAGAGCGGGAGTATATGGAGCCTTTCCCGGTCAAGTTAATGAAGGAAGACGATACGGTCAAAGAACCGTATACCGACGCCGAGATCGCGAGACTTCTTCAAAAGCCGAAAACCAATAGGTGGGTAGAATGGAGAAATTGGGCGCTGGTCAACTACTTTGTCGCTACGGGAAACCGCGCCAGCACCGTTGTCAATCTGCGCGTCAAAGATATTGATTTTGAGAAGATGACGATCTTCCTTGCGAAAGTGAAAAACCGGAGGCAACAGTTTGTCCCCCTCTCCGGATCGCTGAAGGATGTTCTGCTCGAATATCTCCAAACGTGGGAGGCAATGCCGGACGATTTCCTCTTCGCCTCTTTCAGCGGGAAGCAACTCTCCGTCCAAACTCTTCGGTGCGTTATTAAGGATTACAACACCGAGCGGGGCGTTTCAAAAAGTTCTATCCATCTGTTCCGGCACTACTTCGCCAAAGCCTTTGTCCTCAACGGTGGCGGGATGGTTCAACTTCAAGCTTTGATGGGACATTCTACGATGGAAATGTCCCGCCACTATGTCAATCTATACGGTCAGGATCTCCACCTGAATTATGAGATGTATAACCCGCTTGATACATTCAGCAAGCGAGCCGGAAGCAACTCTCACACCGCTTTTAATTAAGCAGGAAGCAACTTTCAAGCAAAACGGAAGCAACTTTACGCTTCTATTGGGCAACTCTTTTTGAAGATAAAAAAATTGAGCAGGTTCGGTTGAACCTGCTCTTTTGCTACTTGTGAGATTGTATCAAAAATCACTCTTCGATTTTAACAATATCCAGCGCCGATAATACGAGAAAATTGATCAGTTCGTTTCGGGATCGATTTGTTTCGGCAGACAGTTTATCCAGCCGTTCTATTGTCTCATCCTTCATCCGGACAGAGACGATTTTATATCCGTCCTCTCCCCTTTTATTGTTCTTCTTCGTTATCGTTATATCTTTTGCCATATAATCACCTCTATAAGGCAAATAATACATTGACTTTTGTAGTTTTAGTATATTATAATAATGTAGTAGTTTTTTAACTACAAATTATAGTTAAGGAGAGATATTATGAAGCGTGTCCTTTCGTTTTATTCTTTCGCTAACGATGACCCTGACCCTTTGTGCCTGTGGCTCTGGTTCCGGAAAACTATCCCCTTATCTGATGGACTTTCAATTTGGTGCCGGTGAAGAGGCAACGGAGAAAACGATCCTTGATCTCGAAAAAAACGATACATTCACCGTCAATGGTATAGAGTTTTCAAGTGTCTCCGCCGATTATTCTGATGGATATATGTCAGGGATACAGTATACGGCGGATGACGTAATTACTCTCGGAGGTTGTGCGACGAGTTCTGACAATCCCGATATTGATGTTGATGTATCCTTAGCAGAAACCACAGTTTCGGATTTGGTTGAAAAATATAATCAGGCATACGCAATTTTGGTAAAGAGTTTCGGTAAACCTGATAAGGGGAATACCGCCGAACAACTCCTGACCCAAGAGGATTTTGAAATGTATTATACATCTAATGACGTTTCTGCCCTGTGGTACTATAACGGTCATACTATTATCCTGAAAGCAGAGGGAACAATAGGTACCTATTCACAGCCTATTACCGACTACGCATTGGTATCATATTTTCGTTATCTTATACCCACATTAACACTATCAATAACAGATCATTTGGAATAATCTCTGATTTTCTTTCGCATAAAAGTCTTTAAAATACCGGATTGTATTTTGAAAACAACTTATATCCACTTGTAATTCAAAAAAAGAACCCCCTAAAACAATTAAACGTTTTTAGGGGCGGAAATGGGTGAACCAAAATGAAAAAAGAGAAAATGTTTAATCTGATCGGAATTATTCTTGGTATCGCAATAATTATCGCCGGAATATCTATTATGAAAAATCCGGCAGAGACTTGGGCAACACACTCCGTAGATTCTTATCGATTTGGCGCAGATTTTTATACGGAACAATACGCCGCGACAAGGGCAGCCGCACAAAACGCCGCAACTACCGCAAGGAATATTGACAGTCTTGGTGGAAAGCTCGCGCAGTATGCCGGTCTTGCCTTCATCTTTTCAGGCGCTCTGGTTTGCCTTACCTATGTGAAGAACTATGTATGCTGTAGTGCTTCCCCCGTTGAACCGGCAGAGGCAGTTGAAACGAAGCCGACGGAGGAAACTGCGGAGGAAAACAACACACCCCAGCCGTTGGAGGTAAAAGAAACAGAATGAAAAAGATTATAATAATACTAACGGCAACAATAACGCTGTTTACTCTCTGTTCCTGCAACAAAGATACAAGAACGCCTTTACAGAAAGCACAGGATGATCTTGCCGAGGCACAGGCGCAGACCCAAAATATACAGCAAGCCTATAATGAGCGAACTCAGGAAACACAAGACTTACAAGATGCTTACGACGACTACATCAATGCGCAGAACCGATTGGGCAACTGATACCACCCCATTAAGCAGAAAAAGGGACGCACTACGCGTCCCTTTTCTATATCATCAGCCTTTTCGGGAAAAATACATTTTTCCTTACTTTTCATTTTTCGCATTAAAAAATCCAAAAACGTCCTCAAAATCGTAAACCCTCTGCGAGGCACGGAGGCGACTTCCGCGCACGGACGGGTCAAAACAATTTCTCTTTTCCAAGAGGAGCGAGAATTTTTTCAATCTCCTTCTCAATTCTCCCCACTATCTGCTTATCGCGCTCCCCTTCATTCCGATATTGCTCACGAAAACCGCGAAGGATCGCATAGGGGTCTTTTTCGGTTAAATATAGAAAGCGCGTATACTCCGGCGTATTATCGTTGTATTTCATTAAGCAATTCCTCCGCCGTTATTTCTCCCGCTTTTGGATTAACATCCCATTCACACCAATTATCTTCGTGCGGGATCTATGTATTGAGAAGGCACGTAGATAAGTTTTTCCGAATGGAGCGCCGGGGGCGCTCCAGAGCCGCGACCCGCCGCCGCGCACGGCGGGCAAGCTCCCCTCGCGCACCAGTAAAAACAGTCGTCCCTTCATGGGACGGCTGTTTTTTCTGTTGCGTTTCTCTCCGCGGCATGTTATACTTTTGGTGTGTATGCCAGAGCGGAGAGAAATATATTATCTCAAGGAGGGTATGAGGATGAAGAAAAAATTCTGGATCGGGATCCTTGCAGCGGTGCTGCTGCTGAACCTTCTGCCGGGGATGACGCCATCGGCGGCGGCGGACGATGCGTCGTCGTGGGTTTTTTATGACAAATGCGAAAACTGCGGCAGGAAAGGAGATTTCCCAATCATTAAGTTCTTTCCCACCCCTATCAGCAGTACTCCTGACCCAGAGTATCATTGGGCACGCGCTAAATGTACGTACTGCGATTATGAATATCAGTTCTCTTCCTGGCAGGATATGTTTAAACACACTGGCGGCACCGAAACGCCCACCTGCACCACAGGCAAAACCTGCAAGCTGTGCGGCGCTAAATATGGCATACTCGGCCATGACTGGACTGCATGGACGTCCAACGGCGACAACACCCACACCCGCACCTGTCGGCGCGATGGCTGCGGCGAGACAGAAACGGGAAACTGCAACAGCAGCACTGCGCACTGCGGCATGACGGGCGCATGCGACGTTTGCGGCGGAGAGTACTACCATTCTGAGCATCATTTTGGTCCCCCATGGAAGTACGGGTACGACGAGAATAGCCACTGGCACGCCTGCTACTATTGCGAGAACGGAAAAGACGCAGTGTCTGACCATTGGTTCGGGCTGGGCAATATGTACCTTGCGTCTCCGGCCACCTGCGTCTCTAAGCCTGTGTACTACAAGAACTGCGGCACCTGCTACTACAAGGGAACGGAGACGTATGTATACGAGTGGGGCAATTTTGACCCCAACAACCACACCGGCAACGAAGAGATCCGCGGCGCGGTGGAAGCGACCTGCACGACAGCGGGCTATACCGGCGATACATACTGCAAGGACTGCGATGCTCTGCTGAGCACCGGCACGGTGATCCCTGCCACGGGACATACCGGCGGCACGGCGACCTGCCTCCGGCGGGCAAAGTGTGAGGTCTGCGGCGAGAGATACGGCGATATCGACCGCTCGAACCATATAGACGGCTGCGTGCCGGAATGGACCGTCACCGAGACGGAGCACACGCAGAAATATTCCCGCTGCGGCAAGCTCCTCACGGAAACCGGCGCGCATACCTTTGGAGACTGGACCGTCACACAGGAGCCGACGGAAAGTGAGGAAGGCGAGCAGGAGCGCGTCTGCACGGTCTGCGGCTGCACCGAGACGGAAGCGATCCCCGTTGCGGAGGCTAAGGCAAGTCCCTCCCCTGCCCCTGCCGCCACGCCCGAGCCCACCGCGGAACCCGCTGCCGAGCCGACCGAACCGGCTTCGACGGGCAGCGCGTGGTGGATACTCCTCCCGGTCGGTCTGGCCGGTGTGGCTGTCGGTATCGGCGCCGGTATCGCCTTCCGGCGGAGAAAGAAAAAGTAATACTTTCCCATCCATACGAAAAGCCGATGGCTCGTTTGAGTCATCGGCTTTTTCGCTTCTTGTACTTTGGGCGGAGCAGAGCCCCGCCCCTACGGGCACAATTCAGATATTCTTGTAGGGGTGGGGCTCTGCCCCGCCCGCCTAAAAGGGAAACCCCTCCGTCTTTTGCATGCGGCAAAATCCACCGCCCCTGTCAGGGGAGGCAAGCAAGTTTTCGGAAACCCCTCATAGGGGCAGACTCTCCGCTGCGGAGAGGGCATTATCCCCGATGGGCGTCAAACCAGCCGGTGATCTCGTTCAGACGGCGGAGCCGGTGCTTCGGCTTGCCGCTGCGGGAAAGCTCGTGGTTCTCGCCGCGGAAGAGAACAAGGCGGCTCTCCACGCCGTGCGCCGCGAGCGCGGAGTACATCTGATACCCCTGATCGACGGGGCAGCGGTAATCCTCCAGCGAGTGGATGAAGAGCGTGGGCGTTTTGACTTTGTCGGCGTATTTCATCGGGCTGTGCTGCCAGAATTTCTCCGCGTCCGGCCAGAGGGACGCGCCGCACTGATCCTCGGAGAAGTCGGGGCCGATATCGGATACGCCGTAAAAGCTCGTCCAGTTTGATATGGAGCGCTGGCTGGCGCAGGCGCGGAAGCGGTCGGTGTGGCCGATGATCCAGTTGGTCATAAATCCGCCGTAGGAGCCGCCGGTCTCGAAGAGATTATCGCGGTCCATCTCCGGCCAGGCGGCGAGCGCCGCGTCGCAGAAGGCCATGAGATCGTCGAAATCCACCGTGCCGTATTTGCCGCGGATGTCCATGAACGCGCCGCGCCCGTCGCTGCCCGTGGGGTTGCAGAAAATGATGAAGTATCCCCTGCCCGCCCAGTACTGCATTTCATGGTAAAACACCGGGCCGTACACGGTTTTCGGGCCGCCGTGGACATCGAGAATGACGGGGTATTTTTCCCCCGGCTCAAAGTTCATCGGCTTCAAAACAAAGCCGTGCACCTCGTGGTCTTCCGCCGTGAAGGTGAGCGTTTCCGGCCGGGCGACATATTTTCCGCGCAGCGCGGCGTCGTTGAAGTGCGTAATGCGCGCTCCGGTCTCGTCGTAAAGCTCCTGCGCGCGCATATCCCAGAGCGCGCAGAGAAGCATTTTCCCGCCGCAGCGGTCGAAGCAGTCAACGGAGCCGCCGCGCTCCATGACCGGGGAGACGACGCCGTTTTCGAGCTTATAAAGGCCGGCGCTGTCGAAGCGCGTGGAGATAAAGTACAGCACGTCGCCGTCCATCTTCATCGTGCGCCCGCCGCCGTGACGGATATCGCTGCCGACGGACGAGCCGATGGACTCGCCGTAGACGGCGCAGGGCGAAACGGCGAGCGTTTCGTAGTCAAGCGTATAGAAATCAACATCGGTGTTCATGCCGTACTTTCCGTCTGCGGCAAGCAGAAGCAGGAAGGATCTCCCGAGAGCGTATGTAGCGATATTGAAATCGGGGCGGCTTTTGGCAACGGCTTCCTCCCGGCGGGAGGCGAGCTCCATGCGGTACAGGTCCGCGCCGCCGAAGTGCGCCGGGCGGGGGACGGAGACATCGAGCAGGCTGTAGTAAACGGTTTTCTTATCCTCCGTGAGCTGCACGTCGGATACGGAGAGGCCGGCCGCGGTCAGGCGGGTGAGGGACTTCTTTTTTGCGTCGTAGTAGAAAAGGCTCTCGTACGCGCCGCGCGTGTACGTCCCGCCGTTCCACCACCACGGAAGCTGCGTGACGACCTCGTAATCCTCGTTTTCCTTCCTCTCGGCAAGGTACGCCTTGGCGAGCTTTTTGTCGCCCGTATACAGATTTTCAAAGCCGGGGAACGTTGAGCCGGTGACGAGAAGATCGCCGCCCGGCAGCGGGAACACCTGCGAAACGGGGATGGGAAAGGTGTAGGCGAGCTCGGCCTCGCCGCCGTCGAGCGCGATCTTATAATACCGGCTCAAAAGCGACGGCTCTTTTTCGCCCTCGCGGTCGGCGGCGAAGAGGACGGTGTTTTCGTCCAGATAGCAGAAAGAAGATTCTTTCCCGCCGCCGGTCAGCGGGCGGACCGCGCCGTCCTTCAGAAGATACAGGCGCGATTCGTAGCAGTTCTTTTCCTTTTTTGCCTGGCTCACAGTGAAGCAGGCGCTTGTCCCCGCGGGGGAGAATGTGACGTTCGCGAGCGAGCGGACGGCGCAGAAATCGTCAACGGCGATGGGTTTGAGACGCATATAAACTCCTTTCGTGCGCGGAGGGCCCCCGCGCGGCAGTAAATTACGGTTGGCTGCAGCATACCACGTTCCTGCCGCTCCTGCAATAAGCCGGTGGTTGACAGTGAAGAAAACCGGAACGCAATACGCGGCTATTGCAACTTTCCGGAGAAAAGAATATAATAAATCCGTCAAATTTTTCCGTACGAGGAGATCGATGACGATGAAAAAGTGTCTTGCCCTGCTTCTTGCACTAACCCTTTTTGCGCTGTGCGGCTGCGGAGCCGCCGCGCCGGAGCCTGCTCCCGCGCCGACCGCCGAGTCCACCTCCACACCGGCCCCCACGCCCACGCCGACCCCGGAGCCCACCGCAACGCCGGAGCCGAAGCCTACGCCGAACGCCGCCGATCTGGACGGATTCGGCTATGTGGAGCGGCCGGAAGAATACCTTCCCGAATACGAGGTACAGTATGTAAAATCCTCCGGCGGGTACGCGATCTTTCTCTCCAGCGACGTGAACCGGACGCAGCACTTCGATCAGGTGCTGGACGCCACGGAGGTGCGCGTCATTGCCCGGCAGGGGAAATCGGCGCTGATCATTGTAAATGACGGGCGTGTCGGCTGGGCCACCGCCTCCATGCTTGAGGACGCGCCGACGGCGCTTTACTGCCCCGGCCATAAGGATCTCGCGGACTTTCCGGATGTGGAAAGTCCTCCGCACGGCTGGCTGCCCGCCTATGAGACGTACTATGTCAAATCCACCGCCGGCGCCGGGATCTATATCACGAACGATCTGGCGCGGGAGGAGGTCTCGCGGTTGCTGAAGGACGGCACGGAAGTGACCGCGCTGGCGCGGGAGGGAACGTATATGATCCTCATCAAGGGCGACGGCTTCGCCGGTTGGGCGGATATCGATCTTTTGACTTCCGAGAAGCCCGCAGATTCGTAAGGACTTTGAATGCAAAAGAAATCCCCGCTTCGGCGCTTTACCGGAGCGGGGATGTTCGTTACTCGTTATTCGCTTTTATCTTCCGCTTCCAGAAGCCCTCCGGAAGCTGGACGAGGATAACGGCGCAGAGCATGATGCCGCAGCCGAAAAGCTCGCGTCCGGACAGGAACTCGTGCAGCAGCACCGCCGCGCCCAGTACACTGAATACCGACTCCATGCTCAAAAGGAGCGTCACGGCGACGGGGTTGCCGTCGCGCTGCGCGGCAAACTGGAGCGTATAGGCGATCGCGCTCGAGAAGATGCCGAGATACAAAATCGGGATGATGTTGTCGCGAAGCTCGGCGAGCGTCGGCTCCTCCACGGCGAACATGCCGATGAGACAGACGACGGACGCCACGATGAACTGCGCGCAGTTGAGCTCCGTCGGTGAACAGAAGCGGACATAGTAATCCGCCGCGAGAATGTACACCGCATAGATCGCCGCACTCAAAAGGACCAGCGCGTCGCTCGGCGAGATCGTGAAGCCTTCCTTCACGCTGATGAAATAGAGCCCCGTGAGTCCCAGCAAGACGCTGACCCAGAGACTCGGCGCAACTCTCTTATGCAGGAACACCACGCTGAAGAGCGGCACGAGCAGGATATACAGCGTCGTCAGAAAGCCCGCCTTGCCCGCTTCAACGTCCGCAATGGCGTATTGCTGCACGATGGACGCGACGATCACAAGCACGCCGCACACGGTGCCGCCGATGGCGATCTTTTTCGGGTCGCTCTTCTTCCGCTCCTCCGGCTTTTTCCGCCTGTCGGATACAAAAAGAAGAACTCCCAGCGACAAAGCTGCGAGCACGCTGCGATAGAAGTTGAAGGTGATGGCTCCGATATGTCCTGCGGCCATGCGCTGAAAGGCAAACGCGGTTCCCCAGACAAACGACGCCGCCAGAGCCGTCAGCGCCGTTTTCAAGCTCAATCCTTTTTTCATAATGTGTATATTATATGGGTTCTCCGTCGAATTGGCAAGGCGTTGGCCCAAAAAACTCTTGTACAAAAAAACCGATTGAAGCACAGAGAAATGTGTGCTACATTCTGAGGAAAACGAACAAAGAGAGGAATAGACGATGAAGGCAGAGGACATTCGGCGGCGGCTCGCGGAGCTCGCGCTCGACACGAACGAATACCGCATCAACGCCGGCGGCGCGATGGTGCTTCACGGTCTGCGCGAGGAGACGCACGATCTGGACATATGGTGCACGAAAAAGCTTGGCGACGCGCTCGCGCAGCGCTGCGATGTGCAGGTGCTCCCGGACGGCGCGCGGCGGTTCGTCCCCGCGCCGGACGTGGAGATTTTTGAAAAGCCGGATGTGGAGAGTTATGAAAACATGCTCCCGGGTGAGACGGTGTTTCTGAACGGCATCCCGGTCGCGCCGCTCGAGGACGTGCTCGCGCTCAAGCGGCAGCTCAACCGCGAAAAGGACCAGCGGGATATTGCCGTTCTGGAAGCTGCCATCGCCGCGCGCCGCGCGGCGGTAACGCTCGCGCCCATCGCGCCGGAGGATATCGCGGCGTGCACGGAGCTTTATAATTACTATATTGAAAACACCTGTATCACGCTCGAGGAGGAGCCGGTCACGCCGGAGGAATTCGGCGCGCGCGTGGCGCGCATCACGAAGGACTATCCGTACATCGTCGCGCGCGACGGTGCGGGAAAGCCCATCGGCTTCGCCTATCTTGATGTGTTCAACCCCCGCAGCGCCTACCGCTGCACCGCCGATCTTTCGATCTATGTAGACCGCGCCTGCCGCGGCAGCGGCGTCGGGCAGAAGCTCTATGCGGAGATCGAGCGGCTGGGGCGCGAGCGCGGCATAGAAAATCTCATCTCCATCATCACGTCCGACAATGAAGTCTCGCTGCGCTTCCACCGCAAGAATGGCTTCACGGAGATCGGCGTGATGCCCGCTGTCGCCTTCAAATTCGGAAAATATCTGGACGTGAGCTTCTTCCAGAAGCATCTCGGCTGAACAGGGCAGCGGTATGGACGGAGAATTTGTAAATCTGACGCCGGAGGATATCGGCTCCAAGCACCTTTGCTGCGTCATCCGCCTGAAAACGGCGCATCCGGGCGTGGAGGCAAAGCGCGCGCGGCTCGCCGCGCAGTTCGTCCATGTGGACACGCTCGAAAAGGCAAAATCCCTGCCCTGTGCGTTCAACAACCGGGCGGTGTTCTATGACGGAAAGTTTGTAACCGTCAATCAGATCGATGCCGCCGCGCTCAAAAAGCTCCGGCAGAAGGCAGCCAAAGAAAACCGTTCCTGAACGGCATACGAAAGGCCCGTTTTCGAAAGTGCAAACGGTGCGGAAAATACTTCATCATTCACCATTCTCCAGATCGAC
>OGDY01001768.1_pt1 | contig 22505 bp, 24 predicted proteins | sample 1570341 | NCBI WGS metagenome assembly OGDY01 (sample SAMEA2581972, study PRJEB24529) | metagenome | biome: Human gut stool | place: China | collected 2011 | reverse complement strand
AGATGATGGTTATTGTGCAACTTTCTCTGAACAAAAATTAAATTTTGATGATGAATATTGTGAAATCTGCTTAACACACTCTTATTTAAATAATGATATTTCTTGTACGGCAGGTGGTATGCCTCCGAAGACAGAATTTTTAGTGAATTTTATTGAAAATCATGAATATTCAATATATGAAAAATTATAAATTTATGCGATTTGATGTGTACTAATAAAGTTTTAACTGTAGATAAAAGACTTATAGATATTATGATAAGAAGAGGTACTTTTGATAATACTCAGTATCATATAAAAGAAACATACAAATTAAAAGAATATATTGATGCATTGCTGGGATGTTCTGTGTATGATTTGTTTCCAGAGATTCAAAATAGTTTATAAAGTTTAAATATAATATAAAAAATAATAATGAAAGGAAGTTTATTATGAAAAATGAAGTTGCTTGTTTATGCAAAAATGAATATTCTTATATAGAAAATTCATTAGATCAAATTGTTGATTTTAAAGCATTAGACGGGAAAAAAATTGTACTTAAACCAAATGTAAGGTCAGTTCATGGGCCAGAAAGGTCAAAAACCACACAACCTAGTGTTGTAGAAAGTGTTATAAAATATTTCCAAAAAAGATGTGATAATGAAATTATAGTTACAGATAGTGCAGTTATAGGTGTTGATTCCTATGAATCAGCTAAGAAATCAGGTATATGGGATGTTTGCGAAAAGTTAGGAGTAAAATTTATTGATTCAAGAGAATTTGGATACAAAACAGTTGAAATTGATATAGAACCAGGAACTATTGAAGTTTCTAATATAGTTTATGAAAACATATATTTAGTTGATATTCCTAAACTAAAATCCACATATGGAGTTCCATTAAGTTTAGCAGTAAAAAATCTTAAAGGATTAATATCAGATAAGTCAAAATTAGATTTTCATACATATGGAATACAAAAATTACTATGTAGATTAGCCAAAATAATTGTTCCTGATTTATGCATAATTGATGGTACAAATGCGTTATCATTAGATACTGTTGTTGAATCAGATGTTGTAATATCTTCAACTAATTTCCTAGGAATAGACAAATATGTAACAAAAGAAGTAGGATTTAATATGGGATGTTTACAATACTTAAAAGATTGTGAAACAGATATTTCGAAAGTATATGAATATGGAGAATTTACACCATTAGCAGAAATTAAATTAGAAAATATTACATTACAGGAATTTGCTAATAGATTTGGAATTTCAATTATTGGAACACCTTGTAGTTCTTGTTTAGGATGTTTATATAAAGCTATTTCTAAATCAGTTATTAACGAGGACAGTATAATTTATGCTGGACATTGTAAAAAAGAAGATATAGTAATTTCAGATAAGAAAGCTATAATAATTGGAAATTGTGCTATTGAAAGTGTAAAAGATAATTTACCTGCTAATAGCGTTATGATAAAAGGATGTCCTCCATTAATATCAGACATAAAAGCAGTTTTAAAAGATTAAAAAGAAATTGGAGGAAATGGTAATATGTTAAAAGAAACTTTTGGATTAAAGAAAAATGCAGTATTATGTGTAATCAAAAATATAAATACAGGTAAAATCTTAATTTTAAGAAGAACAAAAGAACCACATTTTGGAAAATGTATCCCGATTGGTGGAAAATTAAAACCATGTGAAACACCCAATCAAGCAGTTGTAAGAGAATGTGAAGAGGAAACAGGATTAAAATTAAAGGATTGCAAAATGAGGGGAATGATGATAGAAACTTCACCTATAGATTTTAACTGGACAAATTTTATATATTATGCTGAAGTAAAAGATGAAAATCTAAAAGAATGTAAAGAAGGAGAACTTATTTGGATTGAAAAAGAAGAATTAAATGAGATAACCATGCCAGATTCAGATAAATTCTTATATAAATATGTATTTGAAAGTGATGCTTTCTTTGTATTAGATGTTGTATATGATGAAAATATAAAAATACAATCTCTAACAGAATTAATTGAAGGTAAAACATATGAAGGATGATGTAATAGATAATGTTATATCAATAATTAAGCAGGATATAGAAAAAGTAATTATCAAATATGAATATTTAAAAAGTGGTTGTTACTCGGACTTATTCCTTGCAAATGATATTGATAATAATAAATTGTTGATTAAGATATATAATGATGTAGGATTTGCAGAAAAAGAGTACAATAATCTTACATATTTATCGGAATTAAATTCTAAATTTATGAAACCATTGTATTATAAAGATGATAATCAATATAAATTTATGGTTACAAAATTTATAGATGGAATAACATTAAATAATGTAAAGAATATTAGTATAGAATTAAAACAAAATTTAGTTGATACTATAAAAGAATTACATAGTAATACAGCAAAATATTTTGGAGGTATAAATACTAAAAATAAATATAAAATTTGGGACGATTATTTTGTTAATCGTTCCCAACCTGCATTAAAAAATGCAAAAATTTTATTGGAAAAACATTATATAGACGAAGAAGATTATAAACTACTAATATATACTTTAGATAATATAAAATATTTTTTAGAAGGAAATTATGCACCAGTACTACTACACGGAGATTTAACACCATGGAATATAATTGTAAATAATAATGAAACAAGAGTAGAAGGAATGATTGACCCGTTTGATGTGTGTTATGGGGATAAAGATTATGATTTATTTTTATTAGAAAAAGGAAAAGGAAAAGAACTAGGATTACTAGAATGTTTTTTTGAAGTAGAAGATGAAAAGTATAAAAAGAAGATAGCATTATATTCTTTATGGAATGAAGTAAAACATTATTATTATTCGAAAAAGAAAAACGATTACTCTATAAAGTCTTATTTTGAAGAAGTAAGAAAGTTTTTGTAATAAAGGAGAAAAAATGGATAAAGAGGTAAAAAAGAAAATCGCAATAGGAATACCTTTTTTAGCAAGTAGTCATATAAAAGCATTACAACTTGCATTATTATCAATTAATAAATATATTGGAGATGTAGATGTATGTATATTGCTTGATTGTTCGAACAAAGAGCTATCAGAACAATTCAATGTTATAGATGTTTTAAAATGTTATCCTTCTATCAAATTTAAATATTATACTGCTGAGTCTGGTAGAGGAAAATATAAACAAGCATTAATTGATTGGTGTTGTCTTGAAATGAATTATGAATATGTTATAATAATGCATAGCGATGTATTTTTTTATAAGGATAATATTTTGGAAACTTTAATAGAGCCACTTATAAAAAATGATGAGTATATTGCAACATATTGGGAAATGCCGTTAAGTGAATATAAAAGTACATTTCACATAGGAAACAATGAAAAGAGAATGATAATCGCACCTAGAATTTGCACATGGTTATTTGCATTAAATGTAGCCAGATATAGAGAATACATAAAATCTAATATGGAAGAAAGAGAATATGCACCATTTCATGGACACTATCATTTTGATATAAATGAAGAAAATAAATATATAAAATGGATTAGAGATAATTACAATAGTGAAGTTATAGAAAAATATGAATATATATTTTTTGACATTGGAACATTTTTTAGATATGATTTAGATAAAAAAATAATAAAAGGCTATTCTTTGGGTGAAGAAATTAATCCAAGTTTTGACAGTTTAAAACTAAAATATAGAAAAGAAGGATTTGTGCATATAGAACAATTTGATCCAGAAAGATTTAATGATATTTTTTATAAGAAAGACCTTTTGGCAGAAAGAGAAAATATTTTAGATGAAATAATAACTTCTATATTAGGGGGATAAAAGGATGTATAAAAGAGTAAGTCCACAAGATGAATGTTTAGAAACAAGATATATTAGAGTAGAGGGGCAAAATGTATTTGAAATAAAAACAAATGAAAGCGATGTTGTGGATATAATATTTGATAATAGTAGTATAGGTGAACAATTAGGCGAGAATCATGTAATAGGAAGTTTGCAATTAGTAAAAACAGATTGCATAAATAGCTTTTTTGAAGTGCATAAATATAGAGATATAAAAGAAGAAGAATCTGTATATCCTAATAGAAAAATAGTGTTTCCTAATGGAGAAATGATTTTTAATGTATATCCAAATAATAGTATTATAAAAACAAATGAAGATACAAATGAAGCTTTTGTTTTGGCGGGTAATTTTGATGTATTATTATTCTATTGTAAAAAATATTTTAGAGAAATGGTATCAAGATTTTATGAAAGTCAACATTGTGTGGCAATTCATTGTAGTGGTGTAAATATTGATGGAATGGCTAATATTTTTGTTGCTGATGCTAATTGTGGGAAAAGTACTACTGCTATAAATGCTGTAGGTTGTGGTGCTAGATTATTAAATGATGATGTTATAATATGTAGAAAACAAGGTGGTAATGTTATGGTTAAAGGGCTTCCTATCATACCATCTATAAGACAAGAAGGAGTACAATTTATAACAGGAATTGATGTCGTTAGTCAGAATAAGTATTTTTCTGAGTATGTGCAATCGTATTATATGAGAGATATAAGTTTAGACAGTTCATGGCATATATTGAATAAGGTTATTTTCTTAAATAAGGGACAAATACAAGAAACAGAATTACGAGAAAAGTTAAGAAGACAATATGGATTACCAGTGGAAGATTGGAATATTCAAGGTTCTATTAAAGAATTATGTGAAAAATTAAGTTTAGATAGAGGTAGATAATGAAAAGGATTATTATGTTATTACAAGAAAAAATGGAAAAGGCGTTCGTTGAATGTGGTTATAATGAAAAATATGCCAAGATTATTGTTTCAAATAGACCAGATTTGTGTGAATTTCAATGTGATGGGGCGTTAGCTGCTGCAAAGGAATATAAAAAAGCACCATTTTTAATAGCTGATGAAGTTGTTGGAAAATGTAAAAACTGTGAAGAATTTGAAAAAATAGAAGTTGTAAAACCAGGCTTTATAAATATTATAGTTTCAAATGATTTTTTAGTTAATTATTGCAATGAAATAATTAACAATGAAAAATTTGGTTGCAAAATGGATAAAGAAAAAACTGTAGTTATAGATTATGGAGGACCAAATGTTGCAAAGCCTTTACATGTTGGTCATTTAAGACCAGCAATTATTGGTGAAAGTATAAAGAGAATACATAGATTTTTTGATAATAAAGTAATTGGCGATGTTCACTTAGGAGATTGGGGACTACAGATGGGATTGGTAATAGAAGAAATGAAATTTAGACATCCTGAATGGTGCTATTTTGATGAAAATTATCAAGGAGAATATCCTACAGAAGTTCCTTTTACTGTAAGTGATTTAGAAGAAATATATCCATGTGCTAGTGCAAAAACTAAAACAAATGAAAATTCAACAGAGGATGAAGTAAAAAAAGCAAATGAATTTAAGGAAAATGCTAGATTAAATACATCTTATTTACAGCAGGGTAAAAAAGGTTATTATGATTTATGGAAAAAGATAGTTGAAATTTCGATTGCAGATTTAAAGAAAAATTATAAGAAATTAGATGTTGATTTTGATTTGTGGCTAGGAGAAAGTGATTCACAAAAATATGTAGAAGAAATGGTTAAAAAAATGCAAAATATGGGGATTTTATATGAAAGTGATGGGGCAATGGTTGTTGACGTTCAGAAACCAGAAGATTCTGCACCTATAAATCCATGTATGGTATTGAAGACTGGAGGGGTTTCTTGTTATCAAACTACAGATTTAGCAACAATTATGCAAAGAGAAAAAGATTTTTCCCCAGATGAAATAATTTATGTTGTTGATAAAAGACAAGATTTACACTTTGTACAAGTATTTAGATGTGCAAGGAGAGCAAAATTAATAAAAGATACATCTAAATTAACATTTTTAGGATTTGGAACTATGAATGGAAAAGATGGAAAACCTTTTAAAACTCGTAATGGTGGAGTAATGAGATTAGAAAGTCTTATAAAAGAAGTTAAACAAAAAATATATAACAAAATTAAAGAAACAAAAGATGTTTCAGATGAAGATGCTGAAAATATATCAGATATAGTTAGCCTAGCAGCATTGAAATATGCAGATTTGTCAAATCAAATTGCAAAAGATTATATATTTGATATTGACAAATTTACTTCGTTTGAAGGGAATACTGGACCATATATTTTATATACAGCTGTTAGAATAAAATCTATTTTAAGGAAATATTACGAAAATAATGATGAAATTAAAAATAAAGATATACAAGCACCAAGAGAAGATATAGAGAAAAAAATATTGATAACAATAGCTAAATATAATGGAATTTTGGAAGATACATATAACAATAATGCACCTCATATCTTATGTGCATACTTGTATGAGTTAGCAAATTTATTTAATGTTTTTTATCAAAAAGTAAGGATATTACAGGGAGATAAGAAAACAATACAATCAAACATTGTATTGTTAACACTTATAAAAGACATTTTTGAAAATGGAACAGAATTGTTAGGTTTTAAGATACCAGACAAAATGTAGAAATGTTTAATAATAGGGGAGGATTTATTATGGAAAAAATAGAAAGTTTAAAAGAAAAAAGGTTACAAAGACTATTGAGTAGTGCAAAAGCTAAATATATAATAGGAACAATATTATTATCAGGAATAGGGGTTGCATTGCCAAGAATATTTCACATATTAGCAGGAAACACAGCAGGTGCAGTATTTTTACCAATGCATATAGCAGTTTTGTTAGCAGCATTAACCTTTGGAATTACAAGTGCTACAATAGTTGCAGGAACTTCTGTAATATTTAGTTACTTGTTAACAGGAATGCCAAGTTTTGCAAGATTACCATATATGATAATAGAGCTAGTAATATATGCCATCTTATTAAGTGTATTTAATAAAAGATTTAATAGTTATGTTTCTTTAATTGCAACTATTGTATTTGGCCGAATTTTATATGCGGGTATTTTATTTGTATCTATTAATATATTAGGTTTTCAAACTTATGGAATATCAGTAATTGAGTCAATAAAAACAGGAATTCCAGGAATAATAATTCAATTAGTATGTATTCCAGTTATTGCTAAGATAATGAATGAAAGGTTAAATTTAAAAAATGACTAATATAGAGATTGTAAAAGAAAAGTTGTATGATAGTAATGCTAGTCTTGTAGTGTTATACCAAAATGGAACATGCAAAGAATATTATAATAGAAGAATAGAAGATATTGTAACAATATTGTTAGAAAATAAAGATGCTTTAAAAGGTGCAATAATAGCTGATAAAGTAATTGGAAAAGTTGCTGGAAGTGTTTTGGTTGTTGCAGGAATAAAAGAATTATATGCAGATACAATAAGCGAATTTGCAATTCCTGTTTTGGATAAAAATGGTATAAAATATGAATATAACAATAAGGTGGATTTTATTCAAAATAATGATAAAACAGGCATGTGTCCTATGGAAAATAAATTTAAAGATGAAAATGATTTAAAGGTTATATACAATTTTTTTGTAAAATAGAAAAATAAAGTGAACTTAAATTATTAAATGACAATACATTTAATAATTTTGGTTCATTTTATTTTAAACTTTTTTAAATTGATTTTTCAGGTAACTAACAATTATTTCCACACAATCACAAAAAATATTTTTATAATACTTTTCATTTCAATAGCCAATATAATCCATAAAATTATCATCAAGAAAATGGTATATAAGTATTATTTTGTTTAGGAATATTCTTTAAAATTATATCAAAATAAATCCAATGTTTTCTATATCCATAACAAATAAAGAAGAAGCTTTATCTTCTCTAAATAATAACTAATTTTTTAATATATCATTATCGACATTTCTAAAACTACTTATTGCAAATTTTTATAAAATTTAAATATAAATTAAATCTTTTAACCCAATGTCTAACAGAATAAGTAGAAATTTTGTTTGAAATTTTTTCAAAAATTACCAATTTTTGATTTCAAGTGGCATTTACCTTGTAGAGAGAAAAAGTAATAAAATTTTTTTCCACATAATAAACTTAAGTAAGTTGTTCGAGCAAAGTGCGAGTTACAGATTACTTATGCAGAGGCATAAATATCAAAAATAAAAGAGGTAATTGAAATATGAAACAGAAATCTGAAAATCTAGTTAAAAATAAAGACTTATATCAATTACAAGATGGAAATATGACTGTTGAATTTAAATATTCTGAAAATGATAAAAAAATTAATGAATGCATGATAAATATTTTAAAACAAAAAAGCAAATTGGGCTGATTTTTCTAATTGAACACGTTACACTATAAAAGAAGGGAGGTAAAATAATGGCTGGACGAAAATCAAAATATTCTTCAGAAAATTCAAATACGAAAGGAACAAAGATATGGTCAGTTGCAGTATATATAAGACTTTCACAAGAAGATAGCGACAATGGAGAAGACAAGCAAGAAAGTAATAGTATAACAAGTCAAAAGGCATTATTAAATGAATTTATTGAAGAACATGATGATTTGATTGTTTATGATACTTATGTAGATGATGGCTATACAGGAACAGACTTTAATAGACCTGGATTTCAAAGACTATTAGAAGATATGAGAAAAGGAAACATCAACTGTGTTCTTGTAAAAGATTTATCAAGACTTGGAAGAAACTACATAGAAGTTGGAAATTATATAGAGCAAATATTTCCATTATTTAATATAAGGTTTATTGCCATAAATGATAGTGTCGATAGCTTTAAAAATCCTACAAGCACAAATACAATATTAGTATCATTTAAAAACTTAATAAATGATGAATACTGTAGAGACACATCAATAAAAATAAGGTCAGCACTAAATGGAAGAAAAAAGAAGCGGAGAATTTGTAGGAGCATTTCCATCTTATGGCTATATTAAAAATTCAGAAGATAATCATAAATTAATCATCGATAAAGAATCAGCCGAAATTGTAAGAAAAATTTTTGAATGGAAAGTAAATGAGGGGTTAGGAAATTTAAGCATATGTCATAGACTGAATGATATGGGTGTATTAAGCCCAACAGGTTATAAAAAGAAGAAGTTAAATCAAAATTATAATAATTCTCAAATTATGCAAGAAGATTATTCATGGTGTCCATCAACTGTTAGAAATATCTTAAAAAATGATATTTACATAGGAAATATTACGCAAGGTAAAAGGAGAGTAAAAAGCTATAAAGTTCACAAAGTAGAGCAAGTACCTGAAGAAGAATGGATTACAGTAGAAAATATGCATGAGGCAATTATAGATAAGGAAATATTCGAAAAAGCACAAGGAATGAGAAAAGTTGATACTAGAGTACAAAATAGTGGAAACTTAAGTATGTGGGCTGGGATACTAAAATGCGCAGATTGTGGTAGAGCAATGCATAAAAAGTATTGTAAAAATAAAAGTGGTACTATTTATGAATATTACATATGTGGCACATATAGAAAAAAGTCAAATAAATTATGCACAAAACATACTATAAAAGTGGAAGAATTAGAAAATGCAGTGCTTACGGCTATTAAATTACATATAGAATTACTTGTTGATACAGAAAAATTATTAGAGCAAATTAATAAATCAAATACTAAAAAATTGGCAAATGAAAATATGAAAAATATAAAACAAGCTAAAGAAAAAGAGATAGAAAAAATAAGTAATTTAAAAAGATGTTTATATGAAGATTGGAAAAATGAATATATAACTAAAGAAGAGTATTTGGAGTATAAACAAAAATATGAACAAGATATAGATAGAATAAAAGGAATTATGGCAAATCTAGATAAACAAAAAGAAAAACAAGAAGAAATTATAAATGAAAATAGCCTATGGATAGAAAATTTTAAAGTACATAAAAATATAACTGAATTAGATAGAGATATTATAACAGAGCTAATTGATTACATAGAGATTCATGAAGATAAAAAGCTTACAATTCATTTTAAATTTATGAATGAATTAAACAGTATTTTAGAATACATAGATGAGGAAAATAAAACAAGTATCTTTGAAAAGATAAAAGAGGCATAATTGTAGTGACAAAATACACCAAGGAGGAGGAGTAGCAGCACCTGTTGGAGGTCAAGTTTTTAGTGAAATTTTGCCTTATTTAGAGGTCTCTCAAGGTAATCAAGATGAAGTTGAACAAGTTGAACAGGTTCAAATTCCAAATATTGAAGGATTAAGTATTAAGGAAGCAGAAAAAGTTACTAAAGAAGTGGGGTTGGAGATTAGTATACAGAAAGATTCTGAAGAACTTGATAGAGAAAATACTATTATAAAAGAACAGTCTCCAAGAGAGGGAGTAAGTGTTAATAAAGGAAGTAAAATTTTTGTACAATATTAGTACAAAATTCCCAAAAAACTCTATACAAAAAGCAAAAATAGTTATATAATGTAACAAAAATTATGAGCAAAAATTTGGTCATAAAACATAATAAAACGAAGGGATGATTCTAAATGGAATTAAAAAAAATATTAGTAGGATTAGAAGGAATAAAAGCAAAAGGAAGTGTAGACTTAGAAATTAAAGGAATTGAAAAAAATTCAAAAGAAGTAAAAGAAGGATATATGTTTGTTGCAATAAAAGGATTTTCAGTTGATGGACACAAATTTATAGCAGGTGCAATTGAAAATGGTGCAACAGCAGTAATGGTAGAAGAAGGATGTGATTTAAAAGCATTAAACATACCAGAAAATGTAACAATTTTAATGGTGCCAGATACAAGAAAAGCATTAGCAATATGTTCATCAAACTTTTATGGTAATCCATCAGCACAATTAAAATTGATTGGTGTTACTGGAACAAAAGGAAAAACAACAACAACATTTATGATTAAAGAAATACTAGAAAAAGCAGGTAAAAAAGTTGGACTAATAGGAACAATTGCAACATATATAAATGGTAAGAGAATAAAAGACAGTGATAGAACAACACCGGAAAGTTTGGAGTTACAACAAACTTTTAGACAAATGGTAGACGAAGGTGTAGAAGTTTGCGTAATGGAAGTTTCTTCACAAAGTTTAAAATTACACAGAGTTGATGGATGTCAATTTGATATAGTTTTATTTACAAACTTTTCAGAAGACCACATAAGTGAAAAAGAACATCCAACAATGGAAGATTACTTTAATTCAAAATTAAAATTATTTGAAATGTGTAAAACAGGAATAGTTAATGCAGATGATTTACATGCTGCAAAAATACCAAGATTATTCCCAGAAAGTAATATTGTAACATATGGTATTGATAATTTTGCAAATGTTTTAGCAAAAGACATAACAATTACAAATTCATATGTTGATTTTAAAGTGAAAATAACAGACAGAAACGAAAGAGTAAAAACAGGAATACCAGGTAGATTCAGTGTTTACAATTCATTGGCTGCTATTTGTGTAGCACAAAAATTTGGAATTTCTCCAGAGATTATAAAAGAGGCTTTAGCGGAAGTTAGAGTACCAGGAAGATCAGAATTAGTTGATAATAAATTAGAATTAACAATAATGATAGACTATGCTCATTCTCCAGAAAGTTTGCAAAATATTTTGCAAGCAGCTAAGAGCTATACTCGCGGAAGAGTTATTTCTGTATTTGGTTGTGGTGGAGACAGAGATTCTGGCAAAAGACCTATAATGGGTGAAATATCAGGTAAAATAGCAGATTACACAATAGTTACATCTGATAACCCAAGAACAGAAGACCCACAAAAAATTGTTGACCAAATTGAAGATGGAATTAAAAAGACAAAAGGCAAATATGAAGTTGTTGTTGATAGAGTTGAAGCAATTGAACATGCTATCAAAATGGCAAATAAAAAAGACATTATCATATTGGCAGGTAAGGGACATGAACCTTATCAAGAAATAAATGGTGTTAAACATCCTTTTGATGAGAGAATTATAGTAAGAGATATTATAGAAAAAATGGGAAAATAATAATTAAAAAAACAACAAAAGATATAAAAGGAAAGGTTGATTAAATTGAATTTGGAAATAAAAGTATTGCTAGCAACGTTTGTTATTTCAGTAGTTTGTGGATTAATAACAATACCAATATTAAAAAAATTAAAAGTAGGTCAAATAGAAAGAGATGATGGACCTGCATCACATTTAAAAAAACAAGGAACTCCAACAATGGGAGGAATAATAATGATAATTGCAATAATTATTGCAGTTACGGGAACATATATATTTTTACATTTATCAGGAAATCAGGAAATTGCACAAAAATTATTTCCAATGTTATTAATAACAATTGGATATGGTTTAATAGGATTTATAGACGATTTTAAAAAATTGGTTTTAAAAAACACTGATGGTTTAAAACCTAGATATAAAATGTTAGGACTTTTAATAATTGCAGTTGCATATGTTTTGTTTTTGATATATGGTTTTAAAATAGGAACTGAAACATATATTCCAATTTTGAAAACATATATAAATATTCCTGAAATTATATATATTCCATTTGCAATTCTTGTAATACTTGGAACAACAAATGCTGTAAATCTTACAGATGGAATTGATGGCTTATCATCAAGTGTTTCTGCAATTATAATAACATGTTTAACAGTTATAGGAATTAGTAATCAAGTATATGAAGTATCAATATTTGGAAGTATTGTAATAGGTGCAACATTAGGATTTTTAATGTTTAATTTACATCCTGCAAAAGTATTTATGGGTGATACTGGTTCATTAATGCTTGGGGGTGTAATATCAGGATTAGCTTTGTATTTAAAAATGCCATTATTATTACTTTTAATAGCAATAATACCTGTTATAGAAACATTATCAGTTATAATACAAGTTACTTATTTTAAAAAGACAGGAAATAGAGTATTTAAAATGACACCATTACATCATCATTATGAATTATCAGGATGGAGAGAAAATAAAATTGTAGTTGTATTTTCTTTAATAACTTTAGTTGCATGCTTTATAGGGCTAAAAATAGTGTAATAGGAGGATTATAAATGGCAAAAAAGAAAAAAGAAAAAAGTTTTTCAAGCTTTTTGAATAATCCGTTTGATTTTACATTAGTAATAACAATTTTATTATTACTAAGTATGGGTTTAGTTATGGTATTATCTGCAAGTTCACCATCTGCACTTGCAGAAAGTGGAAATAGTTATGCTTATTTTTCAAAACAATTAATATTTGCTATTTTAGGTGTAATATTTATGGCAGGTATTTCTAAAATAGATTATAGATTTTATCAAAAATTTTATAAACATGCTTGGTGGTTATCAATTATATTACTAATATTAGTTAAGGTGATGGGAACTGAAGTAAATGGTGCAAAAAGATGGATAAAAATAACAGAAACACTTTCATTTCAACCATCAGAATTAGTTAAATTTTTAATGATTATTTTTTATGCAGGAATTTTAGTTAGGGATAGAGATGAGTTGCCTTTATATGGTAAAGGTCTTGTAAAACATATGTTATATTTGGTTCCAATTATAGGACTTTTACTATTAGAGCCACATATGAGTGCATCTATGGTTATAATAGGAATTGTTTGCGTAATGATGATAGTTGCAGGATGTAGATTTAAACATTTTGCATTAACTGGAATTGGAGTAGGTATTCCAGGTTTATTTGGACTTATTGCATTAGAGCCATATAGATTAAAGAGGTTTGTAACATTTATGAATCCGTGGCAAGATATTACAGGTGATGGATGGCAAGTTGTTCAAAGTTTATATGCTATAGGTTCAGGCGGACTATTTGGAGTTGGATTAGGTGATAGTAAACAAAAATATTTATATATACCAGAACCACACAATGACTTCATTTTCTCAATATTAGCAGAAGAACTTGGTTTTGTTGGATGTGCGGTTGTACTAATTTTATTTGCAGTATTTATTTGGAGAGGCGTATTAATTGCAATGAAGGCTCCTGATATGTTTGGTAGTTTGATTGCTATTGGTATTACTGCTTTGGTTGCTATACAGGTTATTATAAATGTTGCGGTTGTTACGTCTTCAATGCCTGCAACAGGTATGCCTTTACCTTTCTTTAGTTACCGGTGGTACAGCGTTATTTATTTTGCTATGCGAGATGGGAATATTGCTTAATATTTCGCGTGCTGGTGCAAAAAATTAAAAAATCTCGGGATTTTGTGTGGCGTCTCCTTAATCCCGATTTTTCTACAGGAGGAAAAAATGAGAGTTATTATTGCTGCGGCAGGAACAGGAGGACATATAAATCCTGGACTAGCAATTGCAAATAAAATAAAAGAAGAACAAAAAGATTCAAAAATAATATTTATAGGAACAACAAGAGGACTAGAAAATGATTTAGTTCCAAGAGCAGGTTATGAATTAAAAACAATTGATGCATATGGTTTAAGTAAAAAGATATCAATTGAAAATATCAAAAAAATGTACAAAACTTTTAAAGGCCTTGGAGAGGCTAAAAAGATAATTAAAGAATTCAAACCTGATATTGTAATTGGAACTGGTGGATATATTTGTGGAGCAACAATTTCTGCTGCACATAGTTTAGGAATTCCAACATTATTACATGAAAGTAATGCATTTCCTGGAAAAGCAGTAAAAATGCTTGCTAAAAAAACTGATACAATTTTAGTTTCTTTTGAAGATGCCAAGGGAAGAATCAAAAATGCAAAAAATATTGTATGTACAGGAACTCCAGTAAAAATTGTGAAAAAAGATTATGGAATAAATGAAAAATTAGAAATAATCAAAAAAGCAGGGCTTAATGAAACAAAGCCAATTGTTTTGATTTTTGGTGGAAGCCAAGGTGCTCAAAAAATTAATGAAGCAATTTTAGGAATTTTAAAAAATAAATTAAATAAAGATTATCAAATTATGTGGGCAACTGGTCCAAAGCAATATGATATCATTAAAGAAAGATTATTAGATAATGACATTAATATCAACAATATAGAAAATGCTAAAATTGTTCCATATATTTACAATATGGAAGAAATTATGAATGTTGCTAATTTGATTGTTGCAAGAAGTGGTGCAATGACAATTACAGAAATTTCTAATTTGGGCAAACCATCAATTTTGATTCCATTACCAAATGTTAGTGGTGACCATCAATTTCACAATGCAAAGGTATTAGAAAATGTTGGAGCAGCAAAGATTATTTTAAATAATGAATTACATGGAGAAATTTTGAATAAACAAATAGAAGAAATAGTTTTAGATAAAAATATGGAAGTACAAATGTCAAAAAATGCTCTTAAGATTTCTACTCATGATGTTGAAGATAAAATCTATAAAGAAGTTTTAAAATTAGTGAAAAAATAATTTATATAGGGAGAACGAAAAATGCATAAAAATATAAAATCTAAAATTATACTAATTTCTGTATTAATAGGTTTAATACTTATAGGAACGTTAGGATTTATATATATAAATTCTTTAGCTCAAGTTCCACAACTTATAGATGGACAAGATACTAATGTATTAGTACAAGCAAAAAAAACGGTTGCTATAATACTTGCTATTTATGTTATTTCTGCAATAGCAATTTCGGCGTATCTATCAAAATTTGTAATTTGTCCAAAAAATAAATATATAAAAGGCGACGAAAAAGCGGAATTAAAGGACAAACTTAATGAAGTTTCTTCTAGAAAAAATCAAATAGAAACAATTTTGCTACATATGACAGATGGTATTATTGCATTTAATATTAAGGGGGAAATTATATTAATAAATCCTGCAGCAAAGAAATTCTTGAGTATTAGTCCAGAGGATAACACATTTGATGATATATTTGGAAAATTTAAATTAGATATTAATACTGAAAAAGTAATTTATTTGGATAGTTGGACATCTACAGAACAAAGAATTCAAGTTGATGACCAATATGTTAAAGTTTTATTTGCACCATTCAAAAATGAGGAAGAAAGACCGGATGGTGTAATTGCTGTAATTCAAGATATTACAGAACATGTTAAATTGGATAATATGCAAAAGGAATTAGTTGCAGATGTATCACATGAATTGAAAACACCGATAACATCAATAATGGGATATGCAGATACTCTTTTAGAGGGTGGATATGATGAGGAAACTCAAACTAAGTTCTTAAATGTAATTGCCTCAGAATCTAGGAGAATGGCACGTTTGGTAACAGATTTATTAACACTTTCTAGATATGACAGTAATAAAAAGAAGACTAGAAAAGAGACATTTGATTTGGGTGATTTAGTAAAAAGATGTCAGGAAAAACTGGCAATTGAAATAAAGAAAAAAGGACATAAGGTAACTTCATTTGTTACGGCAGATGTACCACCAGTATATGCAGATAAAGACGATATTGAGCGTGTAGTTTTAAATATTTTGACAAATAGCATAAAATATACACCAGATAATGGTGAGATTAAAATTTATGTTGGTTTTGTTTATAATGATGCTTATATTAAAATATTTGATAATGGTATAGGTATTCCGGAAGATGATTTATCTAGAATTTTTGAAAGATTTTATAGGGTTGATAAGGCTCGTACTAGAGAAATGGGAGGTACTGGTTTGGGGCTTTCTATTGCTAAAGAAATTTTGGATAAAAATGGTGGAAGTATTGATATTAAAAGTAAAGTTGGAGAGGGTACAGAGGTTGTAATCCGTATTCCAACTAAACAATAAAAAAACGGGATTAGGGGACGGGTCTCTTAATCCCGTTTTTTTTACAATTCACAAACAATAATTTTATGATCTGTAAATTGTAATTTTTTGGTGTGAAAAGGTCAATTGAAAAAATAAAAAAAATTGTTTTCCACCCAAAAAATATTGATAAATATTCTAAATTAATGTATAATATACAAGATAAAAAAAGTTAGGAGATAGATACAAATGAACGAAAAAATAAAAGATATATTAGAATGGATTTACTGTATAATCATAGCAGTAGTATTAGCATTATTATTTAGATATTTTATAGGAACACCAACAATAGTAAAGCAAGTATCAATGTATCCAACATTAGTGCAGGACCAACGTTTATGGCTTAACAGATGGGGAAGAACAACAAAAAAATTACCTAATAGAGGAGATATAATAACATTTGAAGCACCAAGCAAAAAAACATATACATACAGTGAAATAGATCAAACTAATCCGGTTGCAAAATACGAAGATGAACCAACATCTATCTGGGGAAAATTTACATATCATGTATTGGAAATAGGCAAAGACAGTTATATCAAAAGAGTTATAGCATTGCCAGGAGAACATGTTGAAATAAAAGACGGCAAAGTTTATATAAACAGTGAAGAGTTGAAAGAAGATTATCTTCAAAGTGGTATAGTTACAGATTTAATGGGGGCAGGATTTGATGATTTTGTTGTACCAGAAAATTGCGTATTTGCAATGGGAGATAATAGAAATCATAGTACAGACTGTAGAGCATTTGGATGTATTCCATTAGAAAAAATTGAAAGTAAAGTTTGGATAAGAATTTGGCCATTAAATCTATTTGGAAAAGTAAAATAATTTTAAAAGATAAAATAGCAATATGCCAAGATAATTTAAAAATTTGTAAAAATAAAATCAGGAGATAGGATGTTTAATAATATATTAGGAAATGATAATATAAAAGAATTATTAACAAATGCAGTAAAAAATAACAAAGCATCACACAGTTATATGTTTGTTGGGACAGAAGGAATTGGAAAAAAATTAATAGCAAAAGAATTTGCAAAAATGATTTTATGTACTGATGAAAATAAATACTGTGGTAAGTGTAAATCTTGTATAGAATTTGAAAGCAGTAATAATCCGGATTTCAAAATAATTGAGCCAGACGGAAATAGTTTAAAAATAGAGCAAATAAGAGAATTTCAAAACAAAGTTTCAGAAAAACCAATTATTTCAAACAGAAAAGTTTATATAATAAATGACAGTGACAAAATGACAACAGAGGCTCAAAACTGTTTGTTAAAAACATTAGAAGAACCACCGGAATTTGTTACTATAATACTTATAGGCTCAAATGAAAGTGCTTTTTTGGATACAATAAAATCAAGATGTATGATATTGAGATTCAATAAAATATCAGATGAAAATATTGTGAAATTTTTAGAAGAGAATTTTCAAACTAAAGTAAACAGTCAAAGTATGTTAGAAGCATTTCAGGGTAGTATTGGTAAAGCAATTCAATTACAAGATAAGCAAGAGGAATATGAACAAATAGAAAATGTTATTATTAATTTGGAAAAAAGAGATAAAATAGACACTTTGAATAAAGCAGAAGTTATATATAAAGCAAAAGAAGAAAAATTTGAAATTTTGGATTATATCAATATAATTTTATTGGATATAGCAAAAAAATCTAGTAAATATGCTATATGTATAAATATTGTTGAAGATACCAAAAGAAGATTGCAGTCTAATGCAAATTATGATATGAGCATTGATAATATGTTACTTAAACTATGGGAACAAGTGCATTAATATATAGAAAAATAATTTGATTATGTAGTAAAAAATGGAATTTTAATATATACATAAATTAATAAAATACATTAATTTAAAAGAACAATAAATATATATAATGTATTAAGAGAATAATAAATACATATTGTTTTAAGAAAAATAAAAAATTGGAAAGGAAAATTAACTTGAAAAATATAGTAGGAATAAGATTTAAAAAGTTAGGAAAAATATACTTTTTCAATCCAAAAGGGATAAAAGTTCAAAAAGGAGACAAAGTAGTTGTAGAAACATCACAAGGTGAAGAACTTGCAGAAGTATGGATTCCTAATAGATATGTTGAAGATGAAAAAATAGTTGAACCTTTAAAAAGAATATTAAGAATTGCTACACATAGAGATATGAAAAGATATGAAGAATGTAAAAAAATAGAAAATGAAGCATATAAAGTATGTCAAAAGAAAATCAAAGAACATAAATTAGAGATGACACTTACTGAAGTTGAATGTAAATTTGATAATAGTAAAATATTATTTTACTTTACAGCAGATGGTAGAGTGGATTTTAGAGAATTGGTAAGAGATTTAGCATCAATTTATAAAACAAGAATTGAATTACGTCAAATAGGAGTCAGAGATGAAGTTAAAAGAATAGGGGGAAACGGAGTTTGTGGCAGAGAACTATGTTGTTGTACATTCTTAAGTGATTTTGAAGCAGTATCAATAAAAATGGCAAAAGACCAAAATATCTCGTTAAATCCATCAAAAATTTCTGGAAATTGTGGAAGACTTATGTGTTGTTTAAAATATGAAGATGAGGCTTATTTAGATAAGTTGAAAAATTTACCAAATGTTGGGGCAATTGTGAAAACAGAAGATGGAATTGGTGAAGTTGATAATGTTGAGATATTAAAAGAAAGATTAAGAATAAAATTTAAAGGTGAAGATGGCTTTACATATAAAAAATATGATGCTAAAGATGTATTAGTTTTAAAAGATGTTGCTAGAGAGCAAGTTGACGAGGAAGAAATTCAGAATAAAAAAGAATTAGAGGAACTTGAAAAACTTGAACAGGAAGATAAAAAGGTTTTAGGAGGTGAGAAGAATGGCATATAAAATTACAGACAAATGTATTTCTTGTGGCGCTTGTGCTGCAGAATGCCCAGTAGGATGCATTTCACAAGGTGAAGATAAATTCGTTATAGATGCATCAGCATGTATTTCTTGTGGTACTTGTGCAGGAGTTTGCCCAGTAGGAGCACCAGAGGAAGAATAAAAAAATTCGGGATTGGGGGACGGGTCTCCAATCCCGAAAAATATATTAATTATATTTTTTATCAAATAATTATTTTCTAATTAGTTAAACTTAAAAATAAATTATCTTAAGAGTGTAATTTTAAAATTTAATTCTAAATTTATTCATTATATATTAAAATCATAAAAATTATCCATATAATTTGATTATTATAAAAAATTATATTAAAGCTTTTTGCAAAATTTTTACAAATTAGAAGTATAGAAGTTTAGAAAGGAGTAAAATGTCAAGAATTAGTAGAAAAAATTATATATCATCTTTTTTGCATATTATGGTGCAGGGAATAAATAGAGAATATATTTTTCAGAAAGATTATTTTAAAAATTTATATATAAAATTAACAAATGAAAAATTTGATGAAAGTAATATACATTTGATTGCATTTACAATTATGGAAAATCATGCACATTTTTTAATTAGCTATGAAAAGATAGAAGACGTTTCAAATTGTATGCATAAAATAAATCAAACATTTGCACAAATGTATAATAAAATAGAAGATAGAGTAGGGTATGTTTTTAGAGATAGATATAAATGTGAACAAATAAAAGATGAAAGTCATTTATATAATGTATTGGCCTATATACATTTTAATCCATATAAGGCTAAATTAATTGAAAAATTAGCAGATTATAAATATTCATCATATATTGATTATATCAAAGGGAATATAGATAAAGAAAAGGCATACATGATTTTTAATACATATGAGTATAAAGAAATATTTATAAAACTGCATAAAGAATATTTTGATAAGTATCTAAAAAGTATGACTGTTGAAAAAACATATAATGATGTTATAAATGAATTTAAATTAAAAAATAAAATTAAATCAACTAGAATAATAACAAAGGAAAATAATTTATTAATAAATCTTATCTTGGAATTAGAAAATAAGACTACTTTAAAGGATAAACAGATTGCTGAAGTATTGGGAATAGGGAAAAATAGAATAGGATATCTTAAAAATAAATTAAAATAAAAAATCGGGATTGAAGACCCGTCCCCAAATCCCGAAATTTTTATCTATTTGTAATTTCTTCCAAATCTAAGAGTTCTTGCCATCTAGCATCAACTTCTTTTTGGAACTCTTCAATCATCCACTCATTACCAGGTTTAAACATATGCTTAAATCTCTTTTGAGGTTTCAAGAATTCTTCAATAGGAAGTTTTTTTGCAGGTTTATAAGAAATATGATAAACACCGTCAACAACTTCATATAAAGGCCAATAACAAGTTTCAACAGCTAATTTATTAATTTTCATTAAATCTTCTGTTGCATAACCCCAACCTCTTGGGCAAGGTGCCATAACATTTAAAAATGTTGGACCTTCTGTGTAAATTGCCTTTTCAGCTTTTTCATATAAATCTTTCATATTATTTACTGCAATTGATTGTGCAACATATGGTAAGTGATGTCCTACCATTATTTTTGTTAAATCTTTTCTTGATTGCATTTTACCAGGGATAACTTTTCCAGCAGGTGATGTAGTTGTGTCTGCAAATTTTGGTGTTGCAGATGAACGTTGGATACCTGTGTTCATGTATGCACCATTGTCATAACAAACATATAACATGTCATGACCTCTTTCCATAGCGCCTGATAGTGATTGTAAACCAATATCATAAGTTCCACCATCTCCACCAAATGCGATGAATTTTGTATGTTCATCTTCTGGTAATTTTCCTTGTTTTTTAAGTGATTTGTATGCGGCTTCTACTCCTGATAAAGTAGCAGATGTGCATTCAAATGCTGTATGAATAAATGAATCTGTCCATGCAGTGTATGGGTAAATAAATGTTGATACTTCCATACATCCTGTTGCAGTTGATATTACTGCATGGTCTTCTTCTTTTAGTGCTCTTAAAATGTGTCTTGCAACAACAGGTGCTCCACATCCAGCACACATTCTATGACCTTCTGTAAATCTTGAAGGTTTATTTGCAACTATTTCTTTAACATTATATGCCATAATTATTTACCCCCTTTCATATTTGAACGTAAACCTAAATATCTATAAGGATTTTCAACTTTTCCGTTTTTAGCAATTTCGGCTAAATCTGTATAAACTGAATTGATTTCTTTTTCTGTTGTATCTCTACCACCAATTCCATAAACATAATTAACAACTGGAACATTTTGTTTTGCAACATACATGCTAGAAACAACATCTTCAAACAAGGCTCCACCAATAGCGTTTAAAGAATCAGATTTATCTAATACTGCAACGGCTTTTAAATGTGATAATGCTTTTGCAACTTCTTCACCAGGGAATGGTCTGTAAACTCTGATTTTTAATAAACCAGCTTTAACACCTTGCTCTCTTAATTTATCAACAACAGCTTTTGTTGTACCAGCAGTTGAGTTCATACAAACAATTGCGATTTCCGCATCATCTAATTTATATTCTTCAAATAAATCATAATGTCTACCAGTCCATTTTTCGAACTCTTTTGAAACATCTAAAATAACTTGTTTTGCCGCTTTCATGGCATTTCCTTGTTGAGCCTTGTGCTCAAAAAGATACGCTTGTAAATCTAGTGGACCAATTGCCATTGGTTCTTTTTTATTTAATAAATAATGTTCAGGGTGATATTCACCAACAAATTTTTTAACATCTTCATCATTTTCTAATTCAATATTTTCAATTGAATGTGATGTTATAAATCCATCTTGACAAATCATAATTGGAAGTTGAACATCTTTGTTTTCTGCAATTTTGTGAGCCATCAAGTTATTATCATAAGCCTCTTGATTATTTTCAGAAAATAACATTATCCAACCAG
>OGDY01001745.1_pt1 | contig 22797 bp, 19 predicted proteins | sample 1570341 | NCBI WGS metagenome assembly OGDY01 (sample SAMEA2581972, study PRJEB24529) | metagenome | biome: Human gut stool | place: China | collected 2011 | reverse complement strand
AGAGCATAACCTTGCCAAGGTTAGGGTCGCGAGTTCGAGTCTCGTTTTCCGCTCAAAGAAAAAGGAAGTTGAATCATTTGATTCAGCTTCCTTTTTTTGTTTACCGTTTACCGGGTCAGTGCCATGCTGATTCCACAAACTTCACCACAGATTAACACAGATTTATCTATTTCTCAATCTGTGATAATCCGTGTAATCTGTGGTGAGCTCCGTTCATTAGCAATAAAACTCTGTGTACTCCGTGTACTCTGTGGTGAAGTTTGTGGTGAATTTAAAAGCTTTCCTCTTTTACCTCAAAGCACGGGCATGCCTTGATCCACTCTTCGGGTTCTATCTCTCCGTTTCCGTTCAGGTCCGGACTCAGATCCCTGTGTCCGCATACCCTGCTTCCGGGATACTCCTTCAGCAATACTCTCACCAGTACCCGCATCGAATGTTTTTGCCATTCTGTCCGGGTGTCTTTGGGTCGTCCGTTGCAGTCCAGCCCTCCTTCGTAGCAGATGCCTATGGAGTGTGCGTTGAATCCCTTGGCATGTGCCCCGGCCCGTTCCACCGGTCGGGTAGTGATGATCTTCCCGTCCTTGCGTATGTAGAAGTGATAGCCCGCTCCTTCGAATCCCCGTCTTCGGTGACACTCCTCCAGGTCATGCTCCGTGAAGCAGCGGTCTTCTCTGGTTGCGGAGCAGTGAATAACAATCAGATTGATTTCTCTCATAGTTCCGGTTCTATTTTTCGGTGTTCCCCCCGCGGAGAAACATCAGGAATGCCAGTAGACATTCCAGTATTTTTTGTATTTTCTTCATTGTTTTTGCTGTATTAAGTTTCGTTGTTTCACCACAGATTTCACAGATTATCACAGATAAAGATTTATTTTCTCTGCAATCGAACTTAAAATTTAAATCTGTGTAAATCTGAGTAATCTGTGGTGCGGATTTATGCCGTCGGGTCGTCCACAATGCCCCCGTCTCCGCTTCCTCCGCCTTCCGGAGCGCCTGCCGAAGCCATGGCAAACGTCACGTTGTTCGGGCTTCGGGTCATGCTCCGGCTGGCGTTCACCAGCTTCATTGCCTTATCGGGTATGAACCGCACGTTCACCCGCTTGATATTCTTCACCGTGCACTCCTTCTCGGTTTCGCCCGGCAGGCAGGTCAGCGTCATGTGGAAGGTTCCCAGCCCTTCTATTTTCACTTTGTTTCCCTGCGTCAGCACCTTTCGCAGCTGTTCCACCAGTGCCTCTATGGTGTGTTTCACATCGCCCGTTGTCAGGGCGCAATTGGTCTGGATATCTTCCGCCAGTGCATCGATATCCATAACTTTGGTTGTTCCCGCTTTTTGGCGGATGTAATACAACATGGGAGAGTTCTCCTGATTGACATACTTCTTGCGCTGATAGCGCTCCACTGATACTTCCATACAATAAAAAGTTAAGGTTTAGGTTAATAAATTTCTTGTCTCAATCACTACGTAAAGATACGAAATCAAACAGGTAAAGTCAAGTAAAATGATGAAAATAACGATGTGTCGGTTAAGAAAACGGAGCCTCTATCTGGCATTCTTTTTTATCCATTCCATGGGCGGAACGTAGTCGCCGATTTTTGTCATGCTCTTGTTGTGTCCGAAGTATACGTTTCCCGTTTCCCCGTTGCGGTGTTTGGCGATGATGGCTACTCCCAGTCCCTCCGTCGGATATCCGCTTTGTTTGTCTGTTGCCAGATGTGCCAGTGCCGGACGATAGAGGAGGAGCACCAGGTCGGAATCCTGTTCGATGGCTCCACTCTCACGCAGGTCGGCTAATTCCAGACGTCCGTACGCCCTGTTTTCGGAGCCACGGTTGAGTTGGCTTAGCAAGATGACCGGGATGTGCAGCTCTTTGGCCAGCAATTTTGCTTTACGGCTTGCCTGTGCCACCTCTTGTTCCCGGTTCCGGTTGGTCTGTTCGGTGCGCATGTCACACAGTTGCAGGTAGTCGATAATGATAAAGTCACACTTCCCTTTGCTTTGCAGCAACCGGGCGCTCGAGCGTACACGGTCCATGCTCATATCCGGGTTATCGTCTACGCAGATGGGGAGCCTTGCCAGTTCTCCGGCCGTTTGCCTGGCCTGTAGCCATGTTTCCTGTGATAGCTTTCCGCTTCGCCAGAGGTATGGGTCCATTTCTCCTGCCGACAGGAGCCAGCGGTCGCCCAACCGCTCGGCTTGCATCTCGAGGCTGTACACCACCGTGTGGTGTCCGGCCGCTGCCGCAGCTTTTGCCAGATGGAGTGCAAAGGCGGTTTTCCCCACTGCCGGACGGGCAGCGATGGTGATCAGATCGCTGTTTTGCCATCCTCCTGTCATCTTGTCCAGTTCGGTCAGTCCGGTGGGGATTCCGGTCACTCCGTCCTTATTTTTCTGCATGCGTCCTTCCGCTTCGGTCAGGGTTGCCTGCATCAGCGTGTCCATATCGCGCAACTGCCTGTTGTGCCCACATGCCCCTTCCAGCCTGTCCAGCAGGTTGTGTCCATCCACTAACGTGTCTGTCAGGTCGATGGTTTCGTCGCCGGAGAGTGTCAGCAGTTTGCTGAATCCCACGATCATTTCCCTTCGGATGTACTTTTGGTGAACGATGCGTGCGTGATATTCCAGGTGTGCCGAACTTGCCACCCGGCTGCTCAGTTGGGTGATGTAGAACGGCCCTCCGGCATCGTCCAGCTTTCCACGTTTGCGAAGCTCCTCGGTGGCGGTGAGGATGTCGATGTTCGTACCGGCGTGGAACATCGCCTGCAATGCGGCGTAAATCAATTGATGACGGGTGACATAGAACATTTCCGGTTTCAGCAGTTCGTCAATCAGTGCCATGCCTTCTTTTTCAATCAGGCAGGCTCCGAGGATGGTTTCCTCGAGTTCGGGTGCTTGGGGTTGTAACATAATGTTTGGATGGTATATGGTTTGGGGTATAGTTCACCACAGAGGGCACAGAGTTTTAAGCTTTTATTATGGGATATTGAAGAGAGAGAAATTTCTCTGTGCCCTCTGTGTCCTCTGTGGTGAATAATCTTAAAATTCGTATTCGTTCAGAAACGCCTTATCTTCCAGATATGTGGCTGCCTGTTTACAGAAGCGTATGTCCTTTTGGTGGGTGTAATACTCCTCGATGTTTTCCAGTGCCAGTTTCTTTTCCGTTACCGTCAGTTTTTTCCATTCTTTCCGGGCACGGGCTATGTTTATCTTATCTTTTTGGGTGATCCGGTGATAAAGATCCCAGAAGCCGGCAAAGCCTTCCGTCGCATGGCTGTCCCGGGTGGTGGCGGCTTTTTTATGTCCGGTCCAGAGGTCATAGTCTGTTACCCGGAGCAGGGTGATTCCGGCGGGATTCTCTACCGCCTCCATGATTCCGGATTTGAACAACGTTTCGAAGAAGCGGCGGGTGCGGTATCGGCTCCATCCCAGTGTCTTTTCCCACTGTTTGTAGGTATATACGGTTTCACCCCGCCGGCAAACGATCCGGTTGCCTTGTACACAAACCTCCGTATCGGAGTAGTTGACCCGCGTCAATACCTGTATCCATGCTTCCAGATAGCCCTCGGTTTGCGATCCGGTTTTGAAGAAATCTTCGATCATGGATTTGGGAATCAGGATATATCCTTTTTTCAGAATTGTCTCGGTCGGTGCGTTCATGGAATTACGTTTTAAAGGTTATTGAATGTGCCGTCCTTTCCCGAACGGCATGACAAAGCTACGCATAGAAGGGCAAGGATGCAAAAGATTGGTGCAGATTGGTGCAGATTGGTGCAAAAGTGTACGACGATCCCTATTGCCGTCCTACGCACACTCTGCCGGGGTGAAACCGAGCCTTGTTTTCACCCTTTCAGACCCTCTGTTGCCGTCATTCAGAGCCTCCAAATCACCAACACGGACACCAACATGCTTTCGGGCTTGTAGTCCGTTGTCCGTCAGTTGTTTACGGAGGATGTTCCGGAAGCCGCCAACAGGCAGACCTGCACATAAATAAATAATAAGCAAAAAGATATATTAACATATATCAGTCGAATTTGCGATCGGCGAACAGTTTTTGGACCCGATCCTCCGGATGTTCGCGTAGCCATTGGTACACCGTGTCGGGCATTCCCCAATGCTGTATCACGATACAGATTTGCCGGGGCGTCAGCAGTGTATTGGAGCGTTTGTATCCTGCTTCCAGTAGTTCGGCATGCAAGTCCGGATATCGTTCTATCTGCTCACGCATCTGTCTGCCCGCCGAGCGGGGATAAACACAAGTTGTAAAATACGCCATCGCCACGTCCGACAGCAGGCAGCTTCCACTCAGCAGCCAGTCAAAATTTAAGTCTTTCATTCTTGTTGTTTTTGTTTACGTGGCAAAGTAGCATATTCTCTGCTTATCGAGAAAGACTTTTTTACTATGTAACGGAACTGAATGCTTGCATGGATTTTGTTCTGTTCTTTCACCACAGAGGTACACAGAGTCTCACAGAGATTAATTAACTGTACTCTGTTTGTTAAAAAAAACTCCGTGAAACTCTGTGTCACTCTGTGGTGAAACAGGGTCATTTTTAACTATGGACAACTTTGAAATAACCTACAAATACAGAATAGTTTCCTATTTCTCTATGATTTCGATTGCAGTTTTCCGGTGGGTTAGAGGAGCTTATGAACTTATCCGAAGCGTCTTTTTGGCAGATAATAGACGATTCTCCCACTTTATGAGACCATAGTCCATTACTATCTTCACGGTAAAAATGAAAATCTTTCAGTTTGTTTTCATTCTCCGGAGAAGGAGCGAATGCCAATGCTACTTTATATTCATTTCCATTAAGCTCCGTATCTATTCCACATGGAATAAAATCTGTGGCTTTTTCAATTTTGCCTGTTTGGATGTCTGCTTTTATATACTCCACAAATATTCTTTTCAGCTCTTCGATAGTATGTTCCGAATAGTTAGTATCTTGATTACTGAGCATTCCGGGTGACAAATGTTCATCTTCTTTTACAGTTATTACATTCATTGCATATGCATAGCAATTTGCATACCTGGATACCCCTTCCCAGTTATCCGCTTTAAAAACCGGGCGCCCATTTTCATATTCGTCTCTATTTTCTGATTCAATAATTTTTTTTTCATTAGACTGTTGAGTTTTTGCCATTATAATCTTAATTATTAAATTTTCTCCTACTCTCTCCAAGGCTTTTCAGAATCCGCCTATGTCATTTTTCTGTAAGCTTACACGGTAAAGATACTTCATGATTTTCAATGATAAACTATTCTTTTTTTCAATCCCGCAAACTTTCTTCCGAAGATACCAAATGGCTTTTTTTATACCATCATCACAGAGGTGCACAGAGTCTCACAGAGATTAATTAGCTGCGCTCTATTTGTTTTCAGACGAAAGAACAGATGAACCAATAAAGAATCATCTGTTCTTTTGTTCATCTGTCTAAAAAAACTCTGTGAGACTCTGTGTCCTCTGTGGTGAAATCGTTTTTATCCCGGTTTTGAGCAAAAACCCTTCTCAGTTGTTATTTACAGAAATAAAGATCATCCATACATAAAACCAACACCATGGAAAAGAATATTTTCAAACTGGACAACGAACAACTCAAAGGAATTGCCTATGCATTCCGGGAGAAAGTGGAAGAAGGATTAAGTAAAAAAAATGCAGAGATACAATGTATTCCTACCTTTATTCTGCCCAAGGCGGCCGATGTCAAAGGGAAGGCCTTAGTCCTCGATCTGGGAGGTACCAACTACCGGGTGGCGATTGTCGATTTCACGCGAGAAAAGCCGGTCATCTACCCGAACAATGGCTGGAAGAAAGACATGTCAGTCATGAAGTCGCCCGGCTATACGCGCGAAGAACTGTTCAAAGAATTGGCCGATCTGATTGTGGAGATAAAACGGGAAGAGGAAATGCCTATTGGCTATTGTTTTTCTTATCCCGCCGAATCAGTGCCCGGAGGAGATGCAAAGCTGCTTCGTTGGACCAAAGGAGTGGATATCCGGAAAATGGTCGGGCAGTTTGTGGGGAAACCTTTACTCGACTATCTGAATGAAAAGAATAAAATAAAGTTTACAGGCATCAAAGTTCTGAATGACACGATCGCCAGTTTGTTTGCCGGGCTTACCGACAAGAGTTACGACGCCTATATCGGCCTGATTGTCGGGACCGGTACGAATATGGCCACTTTTATTCCCGCTGACAAGATAAAGAAACTGGATCCGGCATACAGCGTAGAGGGTTTGATTCCTGTCAATCTGGAGTCGGGCAACTTTCATCCGCCATTCTTGACAGCGGTGGATGATACGGTGGATGCAATGTCCGACAGCATGGGCAAACAGCGTTTTGAGAAAGCGGTGTCCGGCATGTATTTAGGGGATATATTGAAAGCGGCCTTTCCGTTGGATGAATTTGAAGAAAAGTTCGATGCCCGGAAGCTGACTGCCATCATGAACTATCCGGATATCCACAAAGATATCTATGTGCAGGTGGCCCGTTGGATCTATAGCAGATCGGCCCAACTGGTTGCCGCGTCCCTTGCCGGACTGATCGCATTGCTGAAATCATACAACAAAGATATTCATCGGATTTGTCTGATAGCCGAAGGAAGCCTCTTCTGGAGTGAGAGCCGGAAAGATAAAAGTTACAACATTCTTGTGATGGAGAAATTGCAGGAACTTCTTCGCGAACTCCAACTGGAAGATGTGGAAGTTCATATCAATAACATGAGCAATGCCAACCTGATAGGAACCGGTATTGCAGCACTGACTTGATTGTATTTGGGTTATTTTACGGAACAGAAATGAATATAACTCACCACAGATTACACAGATTAACACAGATATTTTAATTTAACTCTCAGTAAAATAAATTATTAATCTGTGAGAATCCGTGTAATCTGTGGTGAACTCAAAACCATTCTTTTAAGACACAACACGTAAAATACAAAAGAAAATGTTATCTTTGTATTTATAAGTTTGTCTGTTATTTATCCGGAATAAAAGAATATGAGCAATAAAATCTATCCTATCGGGATACAGAATTTTGAGAAAATCCGTAAAGAGGGCCTTTTCTATATTGATAAAACAGCATTGGTTTATCAAATGGTAAAGACCGGGAGTTATTATTTTCTGAGTCGTCCCCGTCGCTTTGGAAAAAGTTTGCTTGTTTCTACCCTCGAAGCCTATTTTCAGGGAAAAAAGGAGCTCTTTGAAGGGCTGGCGATGGAAAAGCTCGAGAAAGAATGGATAAAACACCCGATATTGCATCTGGATTTGAATATAGAGAAATATGACTCACTGCAAAGTCTTGAGGATATATTGGAGAAAGCAATTGTGGCATGGGAGAAACTCTATGGAGCTGAACCTTCGGAGCGCTCTTTGTCTCTGCGCTTTGCCGGTGTCATAGAGCGTGCTTGCAAGCAGGCGGGGCATCGTGTAGTCATTCTGGTCGACGAATATGATAAGCCTATGCTGCAATCCATCGGGGATGAAGAATTGCAAAAGGAGTTTCGCAAGACGTTGCAAGCCTTTTATGGAGCCATCAAAACAATGGATGGATACATCCGGTTTGCTTTTCTGACCGGTGTCACCAAGTTTGGTAAAGTGAGTGTGCTCAGTGCTTTGAACAATCTGATTGATTTGTCGATGGACGAACGTTACGTGGCATTGTGCGGCATCACTGAAGAGGAAATACGGACTAATCTGGAGCAAGAATTGTACGAACTTGCCGACAGGCAGAGGATGGGTTATGAAGAGGTGTGCCGTGAATTGAAGGAATGCTATGACGGGTATCATTTTGTGGAAGATTCGATCGGCATTTACAATCCTTTCAGCCTGCTGAATACGTTCTATAAAATGAAATTTGGAAATTATTGGTTTGAAACGGGTACTCCTACCTATTTGGTAGAACTGTTGCAGATGCATCACTATGATCTTCATAAAATGGCGCATGTGGAAACCGATGCGGATGTATTGAACAGCATCGACTCTTCCTCTACCAATCCTATTCCTGTGATTTATCAAAGCGGTTACCTTACCATTAAGGGGTATGACCGTGAATTTGGAATTTACCGTTTGGGATTCCCGAACCGTGAAGTGGAGGAGGGGTTCATGAAATTCCTGCTTCCCTACTATGCGAATACCGATAAGGTAGAAGCTCCGTTTGAAGTTCAGAAGTTTGTCCGTGAGATTCGCGCCGGAGACTATGACTCTTTCTTCCGCCGTTTGCAAAGTTTCTTTGCGGATACCACTTACGAGAGATAGTTCGCGAGCAGGAACTCCATTACCGGAATGTGCTCTGATAGGAACCGGTATGGCAGCGCTGACTTGATTGTATTTGGGGCTCACCACAGAGTACACAGAGTACACAGAGGATATATAAACAAGAGATTAAAACTCTGTGTCCTCTGTGTCCTCTGTGGTGAAAAGAAAATGTTATCTTTGTATCTATGGGTATAAGGATAATAAAGAAGGGACAATTGTTGCATCCCTTACATTTTTGTAACCACGTGTGAGAATCTAAAAAATAATTGTGTACATTTGCAAAAGACTAACTTCAATGCCCCATGGATACACCGATCAATGCCCCGCTTAGAAAACTCCCGATAGGGATACAGAGTTTTGAGAAACTGCGCTCCGAAAATTTCCTTTATGTAGATAAGACCGCATTGATTTACCGACTGGCTCAAGCGGGTAATCCCTGTTTCCTGAGCCGTCCCCGCCGCTTTGGCAAAAGCCTGTTGCTTTCTTCTTTCGAGGCGTACTTTCAAGGTAAGAAGGAACTCTTCCGCGGATTGGCTATCGAGAAATTGGAAAAAGAGTGGCTGCAATATCCCGTGCTGCATCTCAGCCTCAATGCGGAGAAGTATGACAGTCGTGAGGGGCTGGTCGATATACTTGAGCGGCAGTTGCGGCAGTGGGAAGAGTTATACCGGACGGGAGGAGAAGGCATTACGCACTCCGGACGTTTCATGACCGTCATCCGGCGCGCCTGCGAACAGACGGGGCGCCGCGTGGTGGTGCTTATCGACGAATATGACAAACCCTTGCTGCGTTCGTTCGACAATCCGGAGTTGCAACACGATTTCAGGGAGACGCTGACCGCTTTCTATACTGTGCTCAAAGATGCCGACCCTTGGTTGCAGTTCGTCTTCATCACCGGAGTGACCAAGTTCGCGCAAATGGGCATTTTCAGTAATCTGAACCAACTGAACGATATCAGTTTCGACCTCGACTATAACACCCTCTGCGGCATGACCCGTGCGGAGATAGAAGCTACCTTCTCTCCCGAATTGGAAGCCTTGGCAGTGAAAAGTAATGCGACCTGCCGGCAGGTGATGGACCGGCTGACTCGCCAATATGACGGATACCGGTTCACCAAAGACGAGGAATTCACCTCCATGTACAATCCCTTCAGCGTGTTGAGTGCCTTGCAGAAGCGTTCGTATGGCAATTACTGGTTTGCGAGCGGCACGCCCACCTTCCTGGTGGAGATGCTGCAGAAGACCGATTTCGACCTGAGGGAGATGGAGGGCATTGAGGTGAATGAGGCTTCGCTGAGCGACGACCGCGCGGATATAAACAATCCGATACCCATGATTTATCAGAGCGGATATCTGACGATTAAGGACTACGACGAGCGCTTCCGGATGTACACGCTGGGGTTCCCCAACGAGGAGGTGAAATATGGTTTCCTCAACTTCGTCAGTCCCTTCTACACTCCTATAGCCCAGACAGACACCTCGTTCTATATCGGCAAGTTCATCCGCGAGTTGGAGAGCGGCGATGTGGACGCTTTCCTCACGCGCCTGCGCTGCTTCTTTGCCGGTATCCCCTACGACCTGAACGACCGCACGGAGCGGCATTATCAGACGGTGTTCTACCTCGTCTTCCAGCTTATGGGGCAGTTTACGGAGACGGAGGTCCGGAGTGCCCGGGGGCGTGCCGATGCGGTGGTGAAGACACCGGACTACATCTACGTGTTTGAGTTCAAGCTGAACGACAGCGCCGAGGCTGCCTTGAGGCAGATTGATGAAAAGGGATATCTGCTGCCCTATCAGGCGGACGGGCGGAAAGTAGTGAAGGTGGGTGTAGCCTTCGAGAAGGAAGAACGGAATATTGGGGAGTGGGTGATAGGAGGATAACTCACCACAGATTACACAGATTCTCACAGAAGTGTACGGGCGATACGAAATTAAAGAGCAGAGGCTACTTCCCCTTCATCCACCCCTTTCTCTCTTAAAATATCCCAGTACCGTGCAAGGCGACAGCTTGTGGCGGTCGCGATAGCGTGACTCAAACTCGTAGCGGGTGCAGAGCCAGCGGCAGAAGCAGCGGTAAGTGATGCGGAGGTTCAGGCGTCGTTGCAGGTCTTCATAAAATAGGGCGATCCGGCTGAAAAAGCTGCCTACCTGTTTTCGGGTGATTTTTCGTTTCCGGGGGGCTTGTGGTGAGGCGGCTTGTTCCTCCCTAACTATCAGGTAGCGCAGCACACGGATGTCTTTTTCTATCGATTCTTCTTTTTCACGCAGTCGCTGTTGTTTCTCTTCCTTCTTTCTTAATGACTCTTTCAGGTCCTGGATGCTCTTTTTCATTTTACTTTGAGGTTTGTATGGGATGGCGGATGCCAATGTTTGTTAAAACGACGTTAGGATCGGCAAAGATATACAAAAAGAGTATAGCATATCGTCCCGGGGATTGTTCTGCAAAGTCTCTTTAGATGTTTTTTGTAAAGATATAGATTCTGTTATCCGGCTATTTACACAATTTATATCTAAAGGAGATTTGTAAACTAAAAACAATGGATAAGATGAATGAAACATTAACAGTATTTATGATTTCTGAGATCGAAAGGCTCAAAGAAGAGGGGCGTGAACCGGCCCGGCGTATCTACCATAATATGCTGCGTACGCTTAGGGAGAGTGCAGGAAAAGAGGAGATCGGATTCGAAGAGGTGAGTCCGGTGTTTCTGGACAAGTATGAACATTGGCTGCTGGGAAAACGGTTGAGCTGGAACACGGTATCGACTTACATGCGTGCCTTGCGTGCGGGTTACAACAGGGGGATGAAAGGCCGCCCGGGATATGTGACCGGGCTTTTCGATAAGGTATACACCGGTACGCGCTCCGACGTGAAACGTGCTGTCAGTCCGGGGACAGTGGGGCGGATGATCCGGATGGCAGGACATCCGGATGGAAACGCTTCAGGGAAAGCCGTCGACTGGTTTGTGCTGATGTTTATGCTTCGGGGAATCCCGTTTGTCGATCTGGCTCACTTGCGCAGGAATAATCTCGATAAAGGAGTGCTGACCTACTGCCGCCACAAGACGGGGCAGGAGGTGACCATCACCGTACCGCATGAGGCGATGGAAATTATCAACAGGAGGATGGCTGAGAACTGCCATCCGAGCTATCTGCTGCCTATCCTGGGGCAACCCCGTACCCGAAAGCGGCATACAAAGAAAAATCCCACTCCTTATCAGGAATATCAATGTGCCCTGCGTAACCTGAACCGGCAGTTGGAACGGGTTTCGGTGGAGTTGAAACTGGGAGGCAGGCTCAGTTCATATACCGCCCGCCATACGTGGGCCACGGTCGCTTTTCATCAGGAGACTCCCGTAGGAGTTATCAGCCGTGCGTTGGGACACTCCTCGGTGAAGGTGACCGAAACTTACCTGAAGCCTTTTGGGGATAGGGAAGTAGATCGGACAAACAGGAAGATAATCCGGTATGTGCTGAATGCGGTTTGAAAAACGAAAAATAGAGTGTATTATGCTTGTAATCAGAGAAGTGTATAGACCGTTACTTTGTAGGTAACGGCAATAAATTATTGCTGCAAAATTGGATATTATTTTTCACACAAACAAATAAAAAGACAAGTTTTTTATAAAAAAGGCAATTAATTTTAAAAAAGATGCATGCTTTGCATTAGTTTTCCCTATTTTCTCCTAAAAAAACTATAAGAGGGGTTGGCCACGTTTACTGTTATTTAACGCGGATGAATATTCTATTGCCATCATCAGATGTTTTTTATTATTTAAATCTCAGTGTTCTGTCAGGAACGCTATCCGAATCTATTTTATGTTAATTGCCGTTACCTACAAAGTAACGGACGATCACACAACAAAACAAAATAGCTTATGCTTACGCCGTTAACTTTGACAGCCATATCTGTCTTGCGTCATATTTCCCTTCAGGAAACAGTAAACTTCCAGGAATTAGAATGTAGTTGTAAGCCTCTTGGCGAACTTCTGGGGCAATTGGAATCCGCAGGGCTGATACGTGTCAAGGCGGATCATGCCGGTGATGTCACTCCGGAAATCTATGAGCTGACCCGTCCCCTCTTCCAAATCTCCCTGCTCCATGTAATGGAAGCCACGGACCAACATCTGAATTGCAATCAACCGGATTGTGAGAAAATGTACGCACGCTATCACCGTGCCGCCCATAAGTTGGGGATCATCAACCAGATGACCCGCGTCTACCTGTCGGAGATACCTCTGACCGATTTATGAACGGATTGCCGGTTTGTTTCAGATAAACTAACAGAATGAAAAAACAACTATTCATATTGCTTTTGCTTGTTTCGGGCAACGTGCTGGCACAGAGGGCAGCAGTTAAAACCAATTTGCTGCACGATGTCGCGACCGCTCCTTCGCTTGCCGCCGAGTGGGCGTTGGCCTCCCGATGGACACTCGATGTTTCGGGAAGCGCCTGTCCGTGGAGCTTTGAGAACAACCGGAAGTGGAAATTCTGGATGGCACAGGGGGAGGCGCGCTACTGGCTTTGCCAATCGTTCTACGGGCATTTTCTGGGCGTGCATGCCGGAGGGGGAGAGTACAATCTGAGCCGGGTGCGTCTGCCTTTTGTTTCCCATTCGACCTCTTCCCGCTACGAGGGGTGGGCGGTGATGGCAGGGTTTTCATACGGCTACTCGTGGGTGCTGGGCAAACGCTGGAATCTGGAGGCTACCGTAGGCGCGGGATGGGTACATGCCGAGTACAAACGCTTTAATTGCCCTGCCTGTGGCGAATATCGGGGAGCGGATAAGAAAAACTTCCTGGCACCGACCCGTGTGGGCATCAGCTTGATTTATATGCTAAAATGAAAAGTTTTATGAAAGAGAAGATACGATCGACCCGTTTAAGAATATGCTTTCGGAAGGCTTTGGCGTCAGCCTGTTGCCTGGCGGCCTTTGCCCTGTGTTCCGGCATGCCGTCTGCCCGTGCGGCGGGGCCGTCCGGAGGAGTGGCCCTTACTGCTGTCCGAATGCAGCGTGCGGGTGGACAGGTATATGTCTCGTTTGCCATAAAGATAGCCCCCCGCGCAGTGCGTGCCCGTCACCGCTGGGTGATTACCCCTTGTCTGGGCAACGCCTCGGATAGTGTGTTGCTCAGCCCGTTTGTGGTGACGGGGCGCATCATGGCACGCAGGGCGAGGCAACAACGTCTCTTGAAAGGCAGTGCCGGTGAGGCGGGTCATCGGCTGACCGCCCGTAATGGAGATACCTTCTTGTATACCGATACGCTGCGCTATGCTCCGTGGATGGAGAGTGGTTTGAACCTGCGGCTCGACATCGACCGGGAAGGTTGCTGCCGGGTACAGACGGTGGGGAGCGTCGTTTCCTCCGGTGCTTTTCCGGTGGCTTTGCCCTATCGTCCCTCGGTTTGTGAGGTTGCTCCACGGGTGAGCCGGTCGGTAGCGGAACATGCGGCTGACTATCCGTTCTTGTGTGAGGCGGGCAGCCGTCCCCTGCGTGAAAGCGGCATCGGTATTCGTTTCCGTGCGGCGTCGGCAGTGGTGGATACACTATACTCGGCCAATGCCGGAAACCTGCGCCGGATAACGGAAGCCATCGGATTGCTGCGTGCGGACAGTTGCGCATTCCTGCAAGGTATCTCGATCACCGGATATGCTTCGCCCGAAGGAGCGACGGAGCTGAACCGGAAATTGTCGGCGAAACGTGCCGAGGCTTTACGACATGCTCTCTCGGGCCGTATGAACCTGCCTGTATCGTTGTTTGAACTGAATGCCGGGGGAGTAGACTGGGGCAGGCTGGCCGAACTGGTAAATGAAAGCGACATGACGTATAAAGAGGAGGTGCTTGCCATTCTCCGCAGCCATCCGGAGGAAGAACGGAACGACAGGCTGAAAGCTCTGGCGGGAGGGCGTCCGTATCGTTCGGTGCTGGATGTGCTCTATCCGCAGTTGCGCGATGCCTGCTACATCCGTGTGGAGTATGCCAACCGTCCTGACAGTGTGGCGGATACGGTGAACCGTGCGATAGCCGCCATTCGGGTGCGGGATTATGAAGAAGCATTCCGGCTGCTGAAAACAGTAGAGGCGGACGAACGTTCGTGGAACGTACGGGGAGTATGCCATCTGTTGTGCGGAGACGACAAAGAGGCCGGGATATGGCTGCATAGAGCGGCGAAAGCCGGAAACCGGGAGGCGGAAGAAAACCTTAAAAAGATGAATGCGGAACAACGGGCCGCGACAACCGGTATAACGCAATAAGTGTATCACATAATATAAAAAGAAATGAAAAGACTAAAGTACATGAGTATGATGGGGTTGGCTGCTTTGCTGCTGACAACCTGGTCCGCCTGTTCCGACGATACGGACATCCCGGGCGGAGAGAATCCGGAAGAAGCGAGAGCTTATACCACAGTGACCATTGCCGTGCCGAACGGCGTGGCGGAAACAAGAGCCGGTACGACAGCAGATGATAGCGGTACAGATACGGAGGCCGGTACGGAGGATGAATACAAAGTGAAGACCGCCAACCTGTATTTGTTTCCGGGAGGAGCGGGTAGTAGCTTTGGTAGCGCTACGTTGAAAGAGATTATTTCCATCAACCAGTTTACACAAATGACAGCCAGCACTGCCGACGCTAAAACGATTGTATGGACCAGTAAGAAAACAGCCTTGACACCGGGAGACTATCGTATTTACATTGTGGTGAACGGTACGGTCAATGGAGTGGATAACACCAGCAAGAATAGCTTGACCGAAGCCGATTTCCTTGCAAAGACAACGGCTGACGCTACGGGCGTGATAGCCGCTGTGCCGGAGGCCGGACTGGTGATGGCGAGCCGTTCTCCCAACAGTGATAAAACGAATACTCTTCCTTATATTGCCCAGACGATCACCAAAGATCCGGAACAAACCATTGCGGCAACGGTAGAGCGTATGATGGGAAAGATTACGGTGACGGCGGGAGGAGCCAATGTGGCTTCTGCCGCTAATGTGTATACCAGCTTTTCTACCACAGTGACTGCTATCGGCAATATTACGAATATCACCCTGAAAGACTATTATGTAGTCAACGCACGGAAAGAGGGGTATTATTTCCGTCATGTGGATAAAGAAGGCTCTGCAACGAATCCTTTGACCGAGGCAAATTATGGTAACTCAAGCACTTCATTGCCGTATGTGGTAGATCCGAAAACGTATAGTAAAACTTACGCCGGCACACCTGCAGCTTTAGCCGGTAGCTATGCCGACTGGTATCTGCAAGCATCAGGCGCATTCAGCTTGTCGTCTTTCGGTTCTTTTGGGGGAAGTTATACGGCTATGCCGGGTTATTCTTCCAGTGCGGCAGAAACCAAAGTCGCCGCTTACTGCTATGAAAACACGATGCTGAAGGAAAAACAGAAGAACGGATATACAACCGGTATCGTATTTAAAGCGGAAATAGCTCCGAGTAAAATGATGCAAAAAAAGGCTGGTAGTGGTGGTGTGGAAGAGAACTCCACATTTACCGGCATGTCTGAAATCTTCTATCATTCCGGCATCTTTTACAAGGATATTGCAGCGCTGAAGGAAGCCGGCGTATTGCTGGCGGACGGAACTACTTCCAGTTCTGCCAGTGGTGCCCCTGCTGACCTGAAGAAGAACGACGTCCAGTGCTTCAAAAAAGGGAGTGCCGATGGCAAGTTCGTTTGTTATTATCCGTATTGGATCAAGCACATCCCTTCGGAAAATACGGCAGAAGACGTGATGGAGTTCGGCATTGTCCGCAACAATGTCTATAAAGTAACCGTCACCGGTATTCAAGGTGTGGGCAAAGACGGTGTAACCGAAGATATCATCACCGATACCGAAACCGATGATCCGACCACCGTATTGCTGAATGTGAAGTTAAGTATCAAACCCTGGACAGTACGCACGAATAGTGCCGTATTGGGACGTTAACCCACTGTTTTCTGTTATAAAGTAATTGCTTTGAGATGGTTTTTCACCACAGAGTACACAGAGGGCACAGAGAACATATTTTTCTCTTCAATACCCTATAAACAAGAGCTTAAAACTCTGTGTCCTCTGTGTACTCTGTGGTGAACCCCCTGTTCAATCATAAAATTTTCCCAACCATGTCCGATAACTTTCAGACCTCCTGTTTCTCCCATTCCGGCAGTCGGCTTCTGCCGTTCTTATGGTTTTGCCTGTTGGCGGGCTTATCCGCCTGCTCGTGGACCAAGGACGATCGCGGCGACTGTCCCAGTGGTTTTCGTATTCGTCTTCAGCCTGCATTGCATGCACAGATACAGCCCGGTAGCGGGATAGGCATCATCACCGACGAGATTGACACATTGTCCCTCTACGTGTTCGACGCACAGGGACAGTTTGTCTGCCTGCACACTGAAAACAGGCAATCGCTGACTGAAAATGGATCTATCATTACCCTGCCACTGGAATATAAAGACGGAGATGTTTACGAACTGGTGTTCTGGGCGGGAGGGGACAACCGGCATTACCGGATACCGCAGCTCACACCGGGCAGTTCGACCCGTGACGAGTTGGTCCTCTGGCTGGAACGTGACGGGGACGGACGTCAGGATGACGAACTGGGACACCTGTGGTATGGGCATGTCCGGTTGAGCCGGATACAGCCTTCGGAACTGACATCGGTCAGTGTGCCGATGCTGAAGGACAGCAACCGGTTCATCATCACCCTGCACGACACTTCGGGCGAGGGGCTGGATGCCGATGATTATGACTTTACCCTGTTGGTGGATAACGGTCACCTGAATGCCGACAACGAGATAATAACGGGCAACCGGGTGACTTATGCCGCCTACCATACGGAGTCCGCGTCCGAAACGGAACCGGCGGCCACCCGTACGGGAGAAGTCAGTCTGGCACGTGCCCGCTTGAATACATTGCGCTTACTGGCAGGGCAGGAGGCCCGTCTGGTGGTGACTGACCGCACCTCGGGACAGAAAGTAGTGGACGTCGACCTGACGCATTATCTGCTGATGACGCGTCCTTTGTTTGAAGAGAGCAGCGGTGTGGAGCTCAGCGACCAGGATTACCTTGATTACGAAGATCAGTTCAATGTGATTTTCTACCTTACCCCGATGGGAAGGCTGGAGGCGCTGAACATTAACGGATGGATTATCAGACTGAATGATGCACAACTGTAAAGGCAGCATATTTATCTTGTTTTTTCGGTTTCTGCTCTGCCTGCTGGCATGTGGATGCTCCGACGATACCGATATGCCGGGCACTCCGGCAGGGACGGATCGGGTGACGGCGTGTGTCCGTTTCTCGGTGCGGGTGGCGGGAGCAAGTACCCGGGCGGCCGTATCGGCGGGCGAAGCAGTTGAGGAGAAGATCTCTTCTGTCGCCGTTTTTCTGGTATCGGTCGACGGGAGCGGAAACGAAGATTGGAATGATGTGCAGTACGAAGTGGTTTACGGCGCGACAAGTGGTGCGACGGACGTGTATCAGGCCCGCATACCGACTGCTCCCGGACGGAAGAAGGTCTATGTGGGTGCCAATCTGTTGCCCGGCCAGGTGCATGCCATTTGCGGGCAGGCGGGAGGCCTGGGATTGTATACCGCTGCCGGAGACGGATATGACGAAGTGATCGGACAGTTTGCCCGTCAGGCGGAGGGCATTGCCATGACCGGAAAAGCCGCCGATGCCGTAACGGTCAGTGCGGGTACCGATGTGAATATAGATCTTACGGCCTCGCCTGTCGCGCTCGAAAGGTTGGTGGCTAAAGTACTGCTGGTGTGCGATACCTATACGGACGACGGAGGGGCGTATGTACGGATGTCCGATCATGCGGCTCGTCCGGCGGATGATCCGGGCTGGATCCGTTTGTCGGAAGTGCGGTATGCCCTCAATACGGTGAACCGGAAGGTGTATCTGAATGCGCCTTCGGATGGGAAAGATCCTAATTATGAAGTAGACCCGTATGTGGTAAAAGATGGTGGCGGCAATTATGTGTCGGCGCCCGATGTGCCTGAACAGCAATTTGCTTACCGTACCTTGGGCAGTGTCTGGGCGGAAGGTAGCGCTCCGGAAGCGTATGACGCCCCCCGGTACAATGCTACGGCCACTGTCCCCTCGACAAGCGGCGCTTATACCGGTGGACTGTATTGTCCGGAGAACACGACTGCCACTTCTACCGCCTCTCTTGAAGGCGGGTTGGATCTGACAGGAACGCTCAGTTCAACCCAAGCGGAGATTCCCCGCTTGGTGGCTACCCATCTGCTGGTAGCGGCGAAGTTTGTCCCCAAACAGATTATTACTGGGGCCGGAACCACGCAAACCCTGACATCTCCCGCCGATGCCGCTACTTACTTGCCCGCAACGACGACACCTGCCGAGGCGGAAGCACATGCGGCAGGCACTTACTTTACCAACGGGAGTGACTATTACAGCTATGCGGGCATGAAGGCCGCCATCGGTGCGGGTACCCTGAAACGTACTGATTTTACCGCTTACGAAGGCGGGATCGGTTATTATTACACTTATATAGACGGCACAATTGCTACCGACGGCACAATTGCTTTCAGTACGGATTCCGGCATTTTGCGCAACCGTTATTATCTGCTGCGTATTACCCGGTTTAGCCTGCCTTCGGCCGCTTTGCCGCAACCGATGCGTGCCACGATGAAAGTAACGGACTGGGTGACGAGTTCGGGTAATACAATCATAGTCAGGCCGACGTAGAAAGGAAAATAAATATGATTCACCACAGAGCGACACGAAGTTTTAATCTCTTGTTTATAGGGTATTGAAGAGAAAAATATGTTCTCTGTGCCCTCTGTGTACTCTGTGGTGAAAGCTGAAAAAGAAAGCATACAACTATGAATAAAGAAGAAAAAAAGAGTGGATTCTACCGGGCATGCCTGCTGCTTTGCCTGTGTCTGCTGTCTGCCTCGTGTGCATCCGGAGAAGGAGAGTACGAACAGGAGATACCCATGGAGGTAGCTCTCACCCGTACGGATGGGGTGGCAGGCAGCGAAAGCACTCCGTTACTGCTGTTCTGGAAAGAGACGGATTTCAGTGCGGGGACATTGGGCTCTCCTTATAAAATCTCCACTCCGGCAGGAGGGATCGGTGATTACGCCGATGCACCCTATAATACGGAAGCGGATTATCCGGCTGATAACTCCCGGGTGGTGGTGATGGGACTTTGCCCTTCGGTCATGACTACGGCAGATGGTCACGGCACCTATTCGTTACCGTCTTCGGGAGCAGGGCTGACCGATGTGTTGGTTACTCCGAATGGAGTTACGGGCAGCAGGAAGCAACCTTTCGGACGGGCGTTGGAGTTCGCGCATGCCGCCGTACGCATCGTGCTCAAGGCAAGGCGTACGGACAACACGGTCGGTAAGCTGTATGTCAAGAACCTCAAGTTGACAGTACCCTCACGCTTAGTGTGCGGAGGGGTGAAATGGGATACGGGGGTGAAACACTATGTAGGGGCTCCGGCTTCCGCCGATTTGGTTATCGATCATCCCGGTCAGATATTGAGTACGGAGGATACGCAGATTGCGGTATTCTATCTGATACCCTGTGCGAGGAACGACTTGCTGACCGATATTTCCTCTTTGGGTACACCAGGGCTTACGTTGACAGCGGATGTGGCCAAGGATGTAAATTTTACGACCGGAGCGCGAAAGGCAAGCTTTCCTGTTTTGGATGGCAACCTGAATTTCATGGATCAATCCGGAGTCCCGGTAACTCAGTTGCAAGCCGGAGAGTCGTATGGAACCACTCTCAATTTTGATATCGACTCTTTTACGCTGGAAGGCGAAGAGAAAGAGTGGGGGGATGGAGGAAAAATGACCATTCCCGTGGTGGTTCCTGAACCGGTTCCAAGTACATAGATGAACGGTGAACAGGGAACGATGAACAAGGGAGGGGCTGTAAACTTAAATACTCTAACTCTGTGCCCTCTGTGTCCTCTGTGGTGAATCTAAATAAAAAGAGCTGAATATATGAAAACAATAATACGATTCTTTCTTTCAACCGTAGCCGTGACTGCTGCACTGGTTACCGGCTGCACTCCCGAAGAGGAACACATACCTGCGCAGGGTGGTGACAGCTTTACACTCTCCTCGAGTGAAGAGCAGGCCATCACCCGTGCGGGAGATGTGTCGGTGAATCATTTTACAGTCGGCACTAAATACCGGCTATACGGACTTATAGGGAGTTCGTGGAGCGGCAGACTCTCTACGATGAATGGGCAGGAGGGTACGGAGGTCGTGGATGCGGACGGCACACATCAGATAGAATATCTGAGTGCAGGTACTGACGAAGACCGTTTTGAAGGCCGAATCCTCGACTTTTATGCACTGACATACGGTAATACGACTCTGCCGGTATGCGGTTCCGAAGCAGATGGCGTACCTGTTTGCAACGTCACTTCCTCTGCCGGAGGAGTACTGCCCGACTTGCGCCGTGCTGTGCTGACAGGACAATCGGGTATCAACTCGGGAGTGATTACCTTACCCTTCAAGCATACTTTGTCGAAGTTGAAGTTTGAGGTGGTGAAGCAAAAGCCGGAAAGCGGTTCAACGGATACGGATGTATTGCAAGATATCCGGTTGCAGGGTATCTCTGTCAGTGATTATAGCGAAGGAGCGCTCTTGCTTTCGACCGGAGAATACAGCCATACGGGAGGGAAAAGTGACCGTGCGGTTCTGGGCAGCGGATTCTCTCAAGATGTGACGGAAAGTGTGCAGTCTGTAACTATAGACGGGCAATCGGGCAGTGCGGCTGCCGAATGCCTGATATTCCCGACTCTGACCACGGCTGCGGAGGGACTTAAAATAAAAGTAGCTACGATGGGAACGAACAGTGGAAATCGAACGGATGCATATGAAATTCGTGTTCCGGTTATCGGAGATGACGGGAACGTTCAGAAAAATGAAGACGGCACAACCGTGACGGAGCCTTTCCGCTTCCTGCCCAATTACGAGTATACACTCACTATTACGATCACTAACAGTGATGTACAGATTATTACTATTATTCCCCGCCGGTACGATTGGATCGAACATGATGATGATTCGCAATATCTGGGGCAACCCCTGACTTTTAACGGCCTAATGTGGATGGACCGGAATCTCGGAGCTACCAGTGCGGATATGACAACCGCCGAGGGATGGGAAGGAGCCAGAGGATATGTGTATCAGATGGGAAGAAGTATTCCATATTATCTGCCTAAAACAGTAAACTATAGGGGAAGTGACGGAGTGACGCGTCAAAGACCTAAAAGTATGGTTGATAGAGACGGGGGTGCAAAACCTTACCCACAGATAGTGGGACATGAAAACGATGCTCCTGTCGGGCGGCCTGCGGTGGGAACCTTAGCGCTTAATCCGGGAGATGTCGGTAAGACATTTAGTTACGTTATGATCGGTGGTGATTGGGATAATACTGCCGCTACCAGTTCTACTTATTGGAAGAACACAAAGAATGACCCTTGTCCGACGGGCTGGCGCGTGCCTACTAAGGCGGATTTTGATGGAATTATGCCTACGGCAGAGAAATATGGCGACTTGACATTTGCAAAACATAGCGGAACGTCCTGGAGGGAAGTTGCTTCGAATGACCCGGAGGCAGGTGCCCGAACAGTTTATGTATGCCAACGGGCAAGTGGTGCACCGTATGGAGTCATTTATGCAATTAAGTATCAGGGAACTTCACAAGCTTATCGCCTGATGTGGACGGTGGGGATGGTTGGAGACAATCAGTCTGTAACGGATTATGGAACACGCTATCGCGCCTATGTTACAATCTCGAGGTTTCCATGTGATAAAGATGCCGACCTGAATATAAATACCTGTAATACGGATTATGATTGGGTGCATCCCAGTGATTTTATCAATCTGCCTGTTTCCGGTTATATTTATCCCAATCAAGCGGTACTGTATAATGCCGGTGCTGAGGTAGTATATGCGACATCGACCCCTAACGGTGCTTATATGTATGCTGCTTCGTTTAAATATACGGGCAATGATAGTCGTCGCTACTTTGCGGTATATGACACGCCAAGGGCTGCCGGCGTTTCCGTCCGTTGTGTGCGGGATGTCACTTCACAATAAAATGGTAAGTATGAAAAGAATGATTGTCTTCAAAAGTTGGTTGTATGTAATCATGGTTCTGCTCTGTACGGCATGTGTCCCTGCCTCTCCCGAAGAGGAGAATACGGAGGAACTGGTACAGGTGAATCCCATTGCCGGCGGATATTACGCTTCTATGCTTCCTTCGGTCCGTACCCGTGCAACGGCACAGGATAGTGAAACATTGCAGGATAAACCGATTTATCTGCTGGAAGACGGGAGTACGATACGACTGGTGGTATATGATAATACCAAGAACTTAATGGAAGAGTATTCCAAAGCCTATCTGGCGGTCACAGAGATGGGGCTGAAGGTGGCCACCCCCACCTATGAGCATGACGATACGATTGCCTACAACCATGTCATATCATTCACGCCGCTGGAAAATAATCCGGTTCCCCTGGGAACGGAGGTCCATATGGTAGTCAGCCTGGGG
>OGDY01001744.1_pt1 | contig 22800 bp, 26 predicted proteins | sample 1570341 | NCBI WGS metagenome assembly OGDY01 (sample SAMEA2581972, study PRJEB24529) | metagenome | biome: Human gut stool | place: China | collected 2011 | reverse complement strand
CGTAATATGCAGGCTCCACATAAAAGCGAGTACACATATAATCACGACCTTTCAGCCCTCGATCTTTCTCTGCTTATAGTGTTTCCTGCAAAGTGAGATATAGCTCTCGTTTCCACCAAGCTGTACCTGTTCACCCTCTGTGACCATCTCGCCGTTCAGCAGCCTTGCATTGAAATGCGCCCGCTTGCCGCACCAGCAAATCGTCCGTATCTGCTCAATATCGTCTGCAAGCTCCATGAGCCGCTGTGCGCCGGGAAACAGATGACTTTGGAAGTCTGTCCGCAGGCCGTAGCAGATAACGGTGATGCCATAGGTATCGACAAGATCGCTGAGCCTGTCAATGATCTCCGGCGCAAGGAACTGCACCTCGTCTACGATAATGCAGTCATAATGCTCACCGCTATAGTTTTCAAGAAACTCCTCTGCAAATTCGCAGGGCTCCTCCAGTCCGATACGGGACTTTATCACTTTGGCACCGTCTCTGTCCTCGCATCGAGGCTTCAGAAGCACGACCTTCTTATCACGTTCGTAGTAGTTATATCGCACCATCAGTGCATTGGCAGTTTTGGAACTGCCCATCGCACCGTATCTGAATATCAATTTTGCCATGATTTAATCCTCATCATCGGCTGCGTGCATAGCCTCATAGCGCTCCGCATCCTTATCACTTGCAATAGATTCAGGATCAAGAATACCAAGAACACGGCCAATTAGATACACGTTCTCTTCATCGCTGAAGGTCATGGTATCATATTTTTCATTGTATGAGTGGAGACCGTCTTCCTCAAAAACCTTGATGTAGGTGCTGTTGCCGACCATAAAAGCACCGACCTCTCCATACTGCAGCTCAGGACAGCCGGGATATTTTTCTACCAGCACCATATCTCCGTCATGGAATTCGGGTTCCATACTATCACCGTTGACTGGGAAGACAAGGTCTGCCTGACGTATTGCTGTATTTGTGTGCGGATAGAGATAGATCGGTTCGCCCTCATCCTCAAATTCAGCACCGCCATCGAAACCGGCAGCAAGGCTCTTGTCGCAGAAGGTAAGCTTGATGATTTCAGGACAGTCGCCGACAAATTCTGCTGCCTTGAGAGAGAATATAAGGTTATCAACTGTCAGCTGGTGTCCCTGATTGAGCCCACGATAATCCTCGATCATTGTCTGTTCCTTGGCTGTGTATGTATTCAGGGGATTATCAATGCCGTAAAGCTCATAAAGGGTAATCTGCAGGATATCACAGAGCTTAGGAACAACGCTGAAATCGGGACGCGTTCTGCCGTTCTCCCAGTTGCTGACTGCATTTGCGGTTATTCCGACCTCGCTTGCAACATCCTTCTGCTCTAGGCCCTGACGCTCACGATAATACTTGATACGCTTTCCGACTGCATGTGCATCCTTCAGCCTGACGGGATTAGAGATATTGCTCTTGGCGGGTGGTTCAGGTCTGCCGCCCTTGGAAACCGTTATCATCGGCTTCTTATCTTGCTTCTTCATAATGAGCCCCTTTCAAATGGTTATCATAGCAAATAGCACAAATGTTCTCTTTAGAAACTGTGCATGTCTACAAAGTTTTTTAACTGCTTTTCAACACTGACAATGTGGTGAAGGCAATTTTTCTCGTAGCCATGCTATCTTTAATTGCATTATAACACACTGACTGTGTTTTGTCAATAGAAATTTTTGCTTGCAATGAGATTTGAAGTGTGATATAATAGCCTCAACGATGTTTCCGGAGTGTGAAAACGATACTGTTATCCTACTGGGTGTGTGGTGGGAGCAGTATTACTCTGCAGATATCGGTTCCTTCGCCGCAATAGATATGTCATGAAAGATTCGTCAATTGTAATGTCGGCATGCGCTGACAGAAAGGAGTATACAGTGGAAGCAGTTATTACAGCAAGTCCTCACGCCTTTGATCCAATTGCACATCATAATCTTCCACCTGAGGAGCAGGAGAAGGTATACAGCCGAAGAGTAAACGAACTGGTAAGGCCATATACAGTAATCGATGTTCTGACCAAGGTGTATCACAGGAGCTTTTCCAGCGATCTCGCAGCGTATATCGGAGAACACCCGGAGAAGTTTGCGGAGTATAAGAAAACGGATGCATCATGGGGGATGTCGCGAGTATGGGTGAACGAATGCAAGTGTATCTGCCCGGAGTCTGTTTTCGACCAGCCGAAGAGCGCCTGCTATGTGGATATCGTCATATCCGTCCGGGTAAAGGTAGAGGAGGAGAAAACAGGCATTGCCTGTCTGAAGAGCCACTATACCATAAAGGGAGAATTCCGCCTCCGATATAAATTCGATTTCCGACCCTGCCATCTTACCTGCGTTTTTGATAGAGTGATCCTTGATGAAGAGAGAAGTCTTCTGGCTATATTCCCTGATGCGATCAGGCTGGATAAGTATCTTCTTCCGCTTCTTTTGTCCGCAGAGGATTATAAAAAGGCAGCATCACTTGTTATAGATCAGATGCGCAGGGCGTTAAAAAAGAAGTATAGAGTCTACGCCCCCTTTGATCCAAGGAAATGGATCAGTATTATGGGGCCAAAGATCAAACTGGGAGCCTTTCCGGAGAATGGTGCTATGGGAGAATACTTCTTTGATTTCGGACAGGCAGATCTGTTCGATCCGGATACAGGAGAGGTTACGCCCAATTGTAATATAGATCCGGGGACCATTGTTTTGAATTACCGTGCCTTACAGTCAAAGGCTATGGAAAACTCCACGATATGTCATGAGGGCATTCATCACCGGTTCGATTCCTACTACCTGATGCTGCAGAGAACACACGGACACAGCTATGTGTCATATCTCTGCAAGCGTTACAATAAAAATGATAAGCAGGGAGACAGTAAATGGTCGCCTATAGATATCATGGAGCTTCACGCCAATAAGCTGCCGGGATACATCATGATACAGGATAAGCCGGGAAAGACGTATGCCGATAAAATGATGAAAAGCTATGGCGGAGAGCATACGCTTCAGAACCTTGAACAGCTTGTAAAGGATGTTGCTTCTCATTTTGAGGTGCCATTATCGATGGCACGCAGGAGACTTACGGAGCTGGGCTATCCGGATGTTGACGGTATATCACAGTATATCAATAATAAACGGGTACCAAATCATCTATCGAAGCTACCGCCGAATCAGACATACACGATCGATGAACAGGATGCTATTGCGGAATACCTGAGAAATCCGGAATTTCGCAAGGTTATTGATACCGGACTCTTTGTCTACGCTGAAAGCCACTACTGCCTGAATACCAGCCAGTATGTATATGTGGATCACAGCGGATATTTCCATCTGACGCGGGAAGCCCGCGAGAATATGACGGCCTGCTGTCTGGTATTTGAAGAGAAATATCTGCACAAGCTACGGGTTATATTGGGCGGACGATTACTGAAGAATCCTGAAAAGGGAAGTAAGCGCGTTCAATACTGTGGCAAAAACGGAGAGGAAGCGACGACTGCAGAAGGCCTTGCGCTGCGAAAAATGCTGGAAAAGCAAGCTCGAGAGATGCAGACGGTTAAGAAGACATTCAATCAGATGACCGTCGATCTTATGAAATCTCACCGGTTTACAGTACCTGCGCTTGCTGAGGCTACAGGAATGTCGCCGGATACGATAAAGAATCTGAGAAACGATTCTGACCGTGTATTTGATATCCGTGAACTTGTCGCTTTCTGTATCGCTCTGCATCTGCCGCCCGATGTCAGCAACGAATATATCAATGCATCACTGAGTAAATTCCGCAACAGCATCGATATGGAGCTATATAAGTACGCACTGAAGCAGTGGTATACGCTGCCTGTGCCTGTTGTAAACCGGAAGCTTGTGGAGGCTGGCGCAGTTCCGCTTACCAATTATGTTGACGGATACGATGAAAACGGAGTCCGGATAGATGCATGAACTGAATACAAAGAATATGGCTGTCAGACAGAAATGTCTGGCGGCCTTTTTATATGTCCGGGGACAAATCGTCCCGGCTATGTTCATTAACGAAAATGCCTATATTACGCAGATTTTTATCGATAGCCATACAAATACGAAAAGAAATTTTCAAAAAACGGGTACGATTCGTACCCGTTTTGATTATATGCGAATTTACGCGAAATTCAGTGCGGCACTGCGGTGATGTCAAGGCGCCCAGTCCCTGAAAATGCGTTGTTTTCAAGCAGAATCGGGTACACTCTGTCTCTTCTTTTGGCCGAAATCCTATGCTACAATTTAGTCATGGTAATTGAGTGGCAGGCGTTATAATTGCTGCCATATATAAAAACTGGTATGTCCCGGACACGACGTTAAACTATCCGCTGCTGTATTCTGAGCCGACTGATCATCGGTTGCTCAACAGTCTGTAGCAGAAAATTCAATAAGAACGGCTGTCATTTGAGCTGACGGCTGCAATCCGAACGGAGAGATCCCTTCTGGATGCGGTCTGATTTGTCATGCCCGTCTGCAGCCTGTGGTTCCTCCATTCTCGGAAATGGAGGAATTTTTTATGCTTATCAGATATGAATTCTGTACCGGTGAGGTAGACGCAGTTGAGGTGACCGAGGAAATCGGCACTGTAATAGTTGATTCCAGGAGAAAGGAAGCATCCCTTGATAGAAAGGAGCACAGACACTGCTGGTCAATCGATGCTATGACATACGAGGGGATAGAGCTGGCTGATCCTGATACCGAGGACGATGATCCCTATGGCGTGCAGGAGGAGCTCGGAGAATCCGTAAGGCAGGCGTTTGCAAAGCTTTCCGGGGTGCAGCGCAGAAGACTTCAGATGCTTGCAGACGGCTTGTCTATCAGGGAAATCTCACGTATTGAAGGAAAAAACTTCAAGACGGTATATGAGTCAATAGCTGCGGGGAGAAAAAAGTTTTTGAAATATTATGATAAAACACCCCATCAAAACAGCTCTATAATGTCCGTATTGTGAAGGCGATGATCCGCCGGATGATTTTCAGAGGAGGTGGCGCAGATGAAGCATGCGCTTCAGATCAGTATCGGGAAAAGAATGCAGAGCGGAGGACTGGTATCCTATCGCAGAGTCCCCATAAGAGAGAGACTGCTCAGGCTTCTGCTTGGCAGCAAGACACATCTTACTGTTATTGTTCCCGGTGATACTGTTGAGGAACTGTCAATCAAGGAAATAGGAAAGGAAGCATAATCATGGACAAAGCTATGGAACTTATCAATGCACTTAAGGCGCTGACAAATGCAGTAGCAGCGCTGACAGATAAAGTAACTGCAGAGTATATCAACACATTTGAGACCTTGTATGATCCCGAAACGGACGAGCAGCCGGCAGCGGAAGCACCGAAGGAACAGCCGACACCTGAGCCTGAGAAGCAGACTGTCACCTTCGTGCAGCTGCGCAGCCGCCTGTCAGAGATTTCCCGTGCGGGGCATACAGCCGAGGTAAAGGAGCTGATCTCTAAATACGGTGCAGAAAAGCTCTCGGATATTGCCGAGGCGGATTACGGAGCTGTTCTTACAGAAGCGGAGGGATTGGTATGAGCAGCCATGCTCTTTTATCTCCCTCCAGCAGTGAGCGCTGGATCAATTGCCCGCCTTCTGCCAAGGAAAACGTGGGCGGCGACACTGGCAGCAGCTACGCTCAGCAGGGTACCGATGCCCATGCACTCTGCGAGTACAAGGTCAAAAAAGCACTCGGATATAGCGTGCGGGATCCCACAGAGGACCTGACATACTTCGACGAGGAGATGTCCGAGTGTACTGATGCTTACTGCGAATATGTCATGGAGCAGGTTCAGGCGGCAAAAGTGTGCTGCCCTGATCCGCTGGTTCTCGTAGAGCAGCGCCTTGATTTTACCCGCTGGGTAGCTGAGAGCTTTGGCACAGCCGATTGCGTCATAGTTGCGGACGGTGTCATGACCGTCATTGACTTCAAATATGGTCTCGGTGTGCTTGTGGAGGCTGATAACAACAGTCAGATGAGAATGTACGCTCTTGGAGCACTGCATCTTTTTGAAAGCATCTATGATATACAGATAGTTCGCATGACAATTTTTCAGCCCCGCCGTGACAATGTCAGTACGGCGGAGATATCTGCAGAGGAGCTGCTAAGCTGGGCTGATGAAGTCCTTATCCCTGCAGCTATACTTGCGGCAAAGGGTGAAGGTGATTACAAAGCCGGAAAGCACTGCCAGTTCTGTAGGATCAAGGCAACCTGCCGGAAGCGGGCTGAATATAACCTGCAGCTTGCACAGTATGATTTTGCTGTGCCTGACACCCTCGTCGATGACGAAATCAGCATGATTCTTGACAGGGCTGAAACCTTTATCGGCTGGATCAACGATATCAAGGATTATGCGCTCGAACAGGCTATCAGCGGTAAGCAGTATCCCGGCTTCAAAGTCGTAGAGGGAAGAAGCAACCGCAGATATACAAATGACGATGCTGTTGCAGCAGTTGTTTTGGATGCAGGCTATGATCCTTATGAACGCAAGCTCATGGGTGTAACCGCTATTACAAAGCTGCTCGGCAAGAAGAAATTTGATACTCTCCTCGGCACTCTTATTGAGAAGCCGAAGGGAAAACCGACAATGGTTCCTGTCAGCGACAAACGTCCTGCGTGGAACTCAGCAACTGAAGAATTCAAGGAGGAAAATGAAAATGAGTAAAATTGTAAATCCCTGCAAAGTTATCACCGGCAAGAACACACGCTTCAGCTATCTGATCGTGAATGAGCCGAAGGCAATCAACGGTGGCACTCCAAAGTACAGTGTCTCTCTCATCATCCCGAAGTCTGATACTGCCACTGTCGAGAAGATCAAGGCAGCAATCAAGGCTGCATATGACGAAGGACAGTCCAAGCTCAAGGGCAATGGCAAGTCAGTGCCATCACTGAAGGCAATCAAGACTCCGCTGCGTGACGGCGACGAGGAGCGCCCCGATGATGAGGCTTACGCTAATTGCTACTTCATCAACGCCAACAGCGCTACCAAGCCGGGTGTGGTCGATGCCGACTGTCAGCCGATCCTCGATACCAGCGAGCTTTACTCCGGTATCTACGGCCGAGCCTCCATCAACTTTTACGCTTTCAATACTAACGGCAACAAGGGCATCGCCTGCGGACTGAATAATCTCCAGAAGCTTCGTGACGGAGAGCCCCTCGGTGGCAAGTCCCGTGCCGAGGATGATTTCAGCGATGACGATGATGATGACGATTTTCTCTCGTAAATAACCAATGAATGTCGGGTGGGCGACTGACGGGATACCGTCCGGGTGGGTTCTAAGGAAGTGTTACCATGAAAACCATAGAAATTGATCTGGAGACTCGGAGTGATCGTGACATCACCAAGTGTGGTGTGTACGCTTACGCCGATTCTCCGTATTTTGCTATCACGATTATGAGTGTTGCGATAGATGACGGTGCAGTGCAGCTCTACGATCTGGCGAACGGCGACCGTGTACCAGATGAGATCCTTTCTGCACTCACCGATGAATCGGTCATCAAGCGGGCATTCAACGTGCAATTTGAGCGTGTATGTCTCTCCAGATATCTGCGGGAAGAATATCCGCAGATCTTCCGCAGCTAAAGCATTGATGCCGATACCGTCGGTGATTATCTGAGTCCTGTCGGCTGGCAGTGTACCATGATCCATTGCAGGACGCTCGGTCTGCCATCGACGCTTGCTTCTGTGGGTGCTGCTCTGAAGCTGGAACAGCAGAAGATGCCGGAGGGCAAGGCACTCATCAAGTATTTTTGCGTTCCCTATGATACCGTTGACGGCGTTCCACAGTTTCATACACCCGCTGATGCACCGGAGAAATGGGAAACCTTTAAGGCATACAACAAGCAGGATGTGGAGGCGGAGCTTGCCATTGACCAGCGCCTTTCACGTTTTCCTGTTCCGGATTTTATCTGGGAACAGTTTTATCTGGATCAGGAGATCAACGATCGCGGCATCCGTGTTGACATGGAACTGGTCGATGCTGCGCTGACGCTGGATGCACAGGCGAAGGCAACGCTGTCGGCGGAAATGTGCAGGCTTACCGGTATCGAGAATCCAAATTCCGTGTATCAGCTTCTGGAATGGCTAGGTGAACAGGGATATAAGCCGGACTGTCTGGATAAGGCTGCTGTGAAGGAACTGCTCAAGACAGCGAAAGATCCCGTCAAGTCTGTGCTGGAGCTGCGGCTAATGCTATCAAAGTCCAGCGTCAAGAAGTATCAGGCGATGCAGACAGCAGCCTGTTCTGATTCCAGAGCGAGAGGGATGTTCAGTTTTTATGGGGCATCCCGTACCGGACGCTGGGCGGGACGCATTATACAGTTGCAAAACCTGCCGCAGAATCATATTCCGGATCTTACGGAAGCGAGAAATACAGTCAAGTACGGCTATTACGATGAGGTCGAGATGTTCTATGAGGATGTGCCTGATACGCTGTCGCAGCTTATCCGCACGGCTTTCGTACCCAGACCGGGATATAAGTTCATAGTGGCGGACTTCTCTGCAATCGAAGCGCGTGTTATTGCGTGGATCGCCGGGGAGCAGTGGCGCATGGATGCCTTTGCGAACGGTGCTGATATATACTGCGCATCGGCATCAAAGATGTTTGGTGTTCCGGTTGTTAAGCACGGTGAAAACGGTCACCTTCGGCAAAAAGGTAAGGTGGCGGAATTAGCCTGTGGATACGGCGGCAGCGTCGGAGCAATGAAGGCAATGGGCGGCGATGCCCTGAACCTGACCGATACCGAGCTGAAGCAGATCGTGACTGACTGGCGTGATGCTTCTCCCAACATCGTCAAGCTCTGGTGGGCTGTCGATGATGCTGTCAAGAAAGCAATCAAGCAGAAGACCACCACAGAAACACACGGATTGCAGTTCAGTTATCAGAGTAAGATGCTCTTTATAGAGCTTCCGTCAAAGCGCCGTCTTGCCTATGTGCATCCGGCGATCGGAGAAAACCAGTTCGGCGGCGAATCCGTGACATATATGGGTACCGGAACAAACAAGAAGTGGGAGCGAATTGAGAGCTATGGTCCGAAGTTCGTCGAGAACATTGTACAGGGCGTTGCTCGTGATCTGCTTATGTTTTCTATGCAGACTCTTTCTCACTGTTTTATCGTCGGCCATATACACGATGAAATGATTATAGAGGCTGACCGCAGGATGTCACTGCAGGCTGTCTGTGAACAGATGTCAAGAACGCCAGCATGGGCGGATGGTCTGCTCCTGCGGGCTGACGGTTATGAATGCGAGTTTTACAGAAAGGATTGATATTATGAAATACAGTATTGAATGGTTTTATGCACTTGTCAGTGGAAGGCTGGTCAAGCCGGAGAATGTCTACGTGAAATGCCCACGCTGCGGGAAGCTGTGTAATAAGGGGTGTGACAGGAAGCCCTGCGGCAGGAATGAGGTCGCTCATGGCAAATAAATATAACAGCGAGGGCTACTACAGCCCTACGGAATATGAAGCATTTACCCGTATCGAGAAGGAGGAGAAGGCGGCGGCTAAGGCTGCAGCCTTTCGTCCTATCGTGTATATTTGTTCCCCTTATTCCGGGGACACGGAGATAAATATATCAAAAGCACGTCGCTACAGCCGCTTTGCCGTTGATAGCCATTGCCTGCCGATAACTCCACATATCTATTTTACGCAGTTTATGGATGATAATATCCCGGAGGAGCGCGATACAGCGATCTTTATGAACTGGGTGCTGATGAGCAAGTGTGCAGAGCTGTGGGTATTTGGTAAGGTGATATCCAAAGGGATGAAGGCAGAAATCGACCGTGCAAAGCGGAAGCATCTGAAAATACGTTATTTTACGGAAGAACTGGAGGAGACAACATGAAGTTTACCCTGTATACTGCCGATTGTACCGGCAACGCCAAAAACACGCTGTATCCGAATCAGAAGGTCATTACCTCGGAGGTGGACCTGAAGAAAGCAGTCGCCTTCGACCATGTATGTGCACTTTATGATAATTATTCACGCAGCGATGCCAATTTTCAGCTCTCCGATGTTGTGCCAATGGACTGCGATAATGACCACAGCAACGATCCGGAGGAATGGATCACACCTGAGAAGCTCAGTGATATGCTTGGCGACGTCGCCTATGCAATCACATACAGCCGTCATCATATGCTGGCGAAAGGCACTGTGACTGCCCGTCCGCGCTTCCACGTATTTTTCCCGACAACGCCCTGCAAGGATGCCGCATTCCATAAGAGCATCAAATCCCGCATCTATAAGGAGCTTCCGTTCTTTGACGGCAATGCACTGGATGCTTCACGCTTCCTGTATGGCTCGAAGGGTGACGTGGTATGGCACGAGGGCAGTCTGACAATTGAGGATTGGCTCCTTCTTATGAAAACAAACCGTAGCATTCCACAGGGGCAGCGTAACAGCACTATGTCGCGTATTGCAGGAAAGCTGGTCAAGCGCTTCGGTGTTACCGAGGAAGCCCATGCGAAGTTTCTCGAAAAGGCTGCCGAGTGCGATCCGCCACTCGACGATGAGGAGCTGGAGGGTATCTGGCAGAGCGCCTGCAAGTTCGGTAGGAAGGTCACCTCGCAGGAAGGTTATGTGCCTCCTGATCAATACGGCGATAATGTGCTGATCCCGGACGATTTCTCAGATGTCGGTGAAGCCCGCACATTCGTCGAGTGCTTCGGCGATGAGATCGCATTTACGATTGCTACGAACTACCTGCGCTATAACGGCACCTACTGGGAGGAATCGGAACAGGCGGCGGTTATGGCGATGATCGAACACACGGATGCACAGCTTGAGGAAGCGGACAAGCAGATGGAGGAAAAGCTCGGAAAGCTGGAGGGACTCGGTGTAAACCGTGCGCTTGCAATGGCAGGCGGAAAGAAGTTCAGGGACGGTCTGAACGATGCACAGCTCTCGGCGGATAACGAGTTTGAGTTTGCAAAGGGCTTCCGTGCATTCGTCATGAAGTATCGCCATATCCGCAGCCTGAACAATGCGCTCGATGCTGCAAAGCCGCTGGTGCTGAAGCATCCGGAACAGCTCGACGGCGATCCGATGCTGCTGAATACCCCCGGCGGAACGTATAACCTGGCTAAAGGCATTGACAGCTGGCAGGCCACAGATCCAACAGACCTTATAACAAAGGTGACGGCGGTCGTGCCGAATGAGGAAGGTCGCCAGATCTGGGAGGACGCCTTGCAGGTGTTTTTCTGCGGAGACCAGAGCCTGATCGACTATGTGCAGATGATCTGCGGCCTCTGTCTGATTGGAAAAGTATACACAGAAGCGATGATTATTGCTTACGGCGACGGCAGGAACGGCAAGTCCACCTTCTGGAACGTCATCTACAAGGTTCTGGGGAGTTATTCCGGTAACATCTCTGCCGATGCACTGACCGTCAACTGCAAGCGCAACGTAAAACCGGAAATGGCAGAGTTGAAGGGTAAGCGCCTGATTATTGCGGCGGAGCTGCAGGAAGGAATGCGCCTGAACACGTCCGTGGTAAAGCAGCTCTGTTCCACCGATCCCATTTTCGCTGAGAAGAAGTTCAAGGCACCGTTCTCCTTTGAGCCGAGCCATACGCTGGTGCTGTATACGAACCACCTGCCGAAGGTGGCTGCCTCTGACGACGGCACATGGCGTAGACTGATCGTGATCCCATTCCATGCAAAGATTCAGGGACAGAACGACAAGAAGAATTATACACAGTACCTGATCGACAATGCAGGCGGTGCGGTTTTGTCGTGGCTTATTGAGGGTGCCATGAAAGTGGTCGCCGCCGATTTTAAGGTAGACCGCCCGCAGTGTGTGTTGGATGCAATCGGAGCCTACCGTGATGGAAATGACTGGCTGGGCTCTTTCATCAATGACTGCTGTGATGTAGACAGGAGCTTTCAGGAGAAATCTGGAGATCTATATAAACGCTATCGCGAGTACTGCATCGATACCGGAGAGTATGTCCGCAGCACAACTGATTTCTATGGGGCATTGGAGCAGGGAGGATTTAAACGTAAGAAAACGAACAAGGGTGTCATCGTGTATGGGCTCCAAATTCGTCTTGAATTTTTGGATTGACCTGCATTTCCATCATTCAAAAACAACGTAAAATCGGGAAAGTGATACTCGGTTAACCTCATATCCCAACCTTACGCAGGCGAGAAAAAACATAGAATTTTCTTTCTATGGAAAGGTATGGAAATGACACTCACCGAGCGTCACTTTTTCCCGGAAAGGTCGAATCTATGCGAGAAAAATCAATTGAAGAAAAACTGGTCGCTGCCGTGAAAGCTGTCGGCGGCGTCTGCTGGAAGTTCACTTCTCCCGGAACGGCAGGTTTTCCTGACCGCATTGTATTGATGCCGCAGGGGAGAATCGCCTTCGTTGAGGTCAAGGCTCCCGGCAAAACACCACGTCCGCTGCAGAAACTTCGCATCAAAACATTACAACGGCTGGGCTTCAAAGCCTTTGTGTTGGACAGCCCGCAGCAGATAGGAGGAATCATTGATGCAATACGAACCCCATGACTACCAGAAGTTCGCCGTTGACTTCATAGAAACACATCCAGAGGCAGCAGTTCTGTTGGAATGTGGACTCGGCAAAACAAGTATAACTCTGACTGCGCTGAACGATATGCTGTTCGACCGCTTCGAGGTACAGAAGGTGTTGATAATTGCACCGATACGCGTATGTAAAAATAGCTGGGCAGCAGAGATCGGGAAGTGGGATCACTTAAAGGGACTGAAATATAGTCTGGTTATAGGGAACAGGGAACAGAGACTTGCGGCTCTCCGGAAGAAAGCTGATCTGTATATAATAAACCGCGAGAATGTCCAGTGGCTTATCGAAAGCAGCGGGATGCCATTCGACTTTGATATGGTCGTGATAGATGAGCTTAGTTCCTTTAAGAATCACCAGTCCAAGCGATTTAAGGCACTGCGGAAGGTACGTCCGTTCGTGAAGCGCATTGTCGGGCTGACGGGAACTCCCTGCAGCAACGGACTCATGGACCTGTGGGCACAGTTCCGTCTGCTGGACAAAGGCGAACGCCTCGGAAAGCGTATCGGGCAGTACCGTGATGCCTACTTCACCCCGGACTGGAACGGCTTCACTTATTCTCCCCGTAAGGGTGCGGAAAAGGAGATCTATGCAAAGATCGCTGACGTCAGCATTTCCATGAAAACAACAGACCACCTGCAGATGCCGGAGCTGGTGATGACAGCAGATACTGTGGAGCTTGATGAATCTGTTGCAGCGATATACAAGGACATGGAGCAGGAGATGTGTCTGGATTTTTCCAGTGATTCCATATCGGCAGCAAATGCAGGGGTTCTGTGCGGAAAGCTTACGCAGCTTGCCAGCGGTGCAGTTTATAGTGACGGCGGCAGCGTAATGCAGATACATTCACACAAGCTGGACGCATTGGAAGATTTAATCGAAGCCCAGAACGGAAAACCGGTGCTGATCGCTTACTGGTATAAGCACGAACGGGACAGTATCATGGAGCGTTTCGAGTGTCGGGAGATCAGGAGTGATGCCGACATCGATGAGTGGAACAAGGGTAAAATTCCGGTCGCACTGATACAGCCTTCTTCCGCAGGTCACGGTCTGAATCTCCAGTCCGGCGGCAGCACCATCATCTGGTACACGATGCCGTGGTCGCTGGAGCTGTATCAGCAGACCAATGCCCGACTCTGGCGACAGGGGCAGCAGTCCGAAACGGTCGTCATCCATCACCTTGTTGCGGCGGGAACGATCGACGAGGACATCATGAAGGTTCTTGAAAACAAGGACAAAACACAGGCAGCGATGATGAGCGCTGTGAAAGCGAGGGTTAAATGACGGAAGGATACAAATTACTGGCGGCAGCAATTATCAAGCAGTGTCTCTTGGATTACCGGGAGGCGCTGCAGTCACACGATATCATAACAACGCTTGAATGTGAACAGTTCCTGCGGTCGCAGTGGTTTGACTTCATGTCGGATATGAACGGCGAAAAGCTGATAAAAATGATGAGGGAGGAATTTGCATGAAAGAATACTGGGAGCAGGCGGGACGACTCCGCCGTCGCATCAATCGTAAGATACACGAAATCCACCTGCTGCGGCTGAGGGCAGAGGGCATGAACGGCAGCGGCATCAATGATATGCCGAGGACGGTATCTCCCGACCGCAGCAAAATGGAAGGGACCGTTTTCAAGATCATGGCGCTGGAACAGGATATACAGGAAACGCAGGCAGAATACGATGCGCTGATTGCCGATATGGAAATCCGCATCAATGCTGTGCAGGACGGTGATGCCCGTGACCTTCTGACCAAGCGCTATCTGGAATTCAAGCCGTGGAATACCGTTGCTGCTGAGATGTTTATCAGCAAGCGCAAGGCTTATTATATCCATGCAAAAGCGATTGAAAGTTTGCAGTCAGATGCAGTCCAATTCACTTGAAAACACTGGGAAAGTATGCTATAATGTATAATAGAAGAATATGTAAAAAGCCGTTGCGGTAACCGCAACGGCTTTAATAATTCATTATGGCAGATAGGTAAGAATAAGATGGTCTGATCTTATGTCGGGGATTTTATTATTTAACACACAATAATACACTTTATTAGCTATAATATCTGCTGCGCGTACCAAAGGCTTTTTGGCTGAATTGCAATAATTAACATTGACGCCTGTTAGTGATGGTAGAATCGGTGGGTAGAAGGTATCCCATTTGAAATTAAAAGTGCCGATTTTATACTCCTGTATGAGTGCTTCTCGTAATTCATATCTGCCGTCTGTGGCAGTGGTATGCTCATCGCAATTAACTGCTAATGTGTTGGGTTCATTTGAATCAATTAATCCTTTTGCTATTAAATGCTTTAAAAGATTCTTTAAGCCAACTTTATATGTATAATCTAAAAATCTTTGTTTACTCTTCTTATCATCAAATATATTTTTAAGAACTGACTGTTGCCTTATTATAACAGCAAATTTGTAGTATGAATTCAACGAACGATATAGCTTTCCCTTTTCTGCATTGGTAATATGAGTTGCTTTAAGTTCGTAACCTCTTTTATATTTTCCAGAGGAATTTAACGCTCTTTCTGCTGCAATGTATTTTCTGATGGCTATGTCCTTTGCTTCATTTCCTAATAGAATAAGACCGCCGAAAACAAAATAATCGTTATGTATTCTGTCAAATACGCCTGATTCATCAGAATAAACAAATAAATCCATTGACACACTTCCTTAAACGAAAAAAGCCGCCTGACGGCGGCCCTCATGACCGGCGACATTACATGTCGCTTAAACGTGAATTCGGTATCATGAGTATACAGCGCATTTCTGCCTGCAACTATATTATACACCAAAACTCCTGATTTGTCAATAGGAAATCATTGGATTTTAGAAGATTTTAAAGGAGGTGTCGGCGATGCCGAGAAAGGCACTGAAACCGTGCAAGCACCCCGGCTGTCCGAGACTGACCGAGGATGCGTACTGCGACGAACACAAGCCCCTGCACCCTGACCGACCGTCTGCCGCCAAGCGTGGCTACGGCAGCAAGTGGCAGCGTGTCAGCAAGGCGTACCTGCGGAAGCATCCGCTGTGCGTGAAGTGTCTGGCGCAGGGAAAGTATGTGACCGCAACGGTCGTTGACCATATTGTGCCGCATCGTGGTGACCATTACCTGATGTGGAGTGAATCCAATTGGCAGGCGTTGTGTAAGTCCTGTCACGATAAGAAAACCGGCAATGAGGACAGCAGACCGCTTTATTCATATAAATAGAACTTTTCGAAGTGAACTTCAAAAACTCTTGACTATTATCATCTTTTTGTGGTATACTAAAACAGAGGTGATGATATGGTTGAGCGTAAGCTGTATATGGATAAAATCAAGAAGCTGCAGGAGCAGCAGATCATCAAAGTGGTAACTGGTGTCCGCAGATGCGGCAAGTCCACACTGCTGAAACAGTTTCAGGCATATCTTCTGGAATCGGATGTCAGTCCCGAACAGATCATTGCCATCAATTTTGAAGATGTGGCAAACGAACATCTTCTGGAATATCACACATTGCATGATTATGTAACAGAGCGTTTGCAGAATGGCAGAATGACCTATATTTTTCTTGATGAAATACAGGCTGTTCCCGATTTCCAGAAGGCAGTGGATTCTCTGTTTATCCGTGAAAATACGGACATTTATATCACAGGTTCTAACGCACATATGCTGTCCGGCGAGCTTGCAACCCTGCTTTCCGGCAGATATATTGAAATTCCCATGCTGCCGTTATCATTTGCAGAATATCTGGAACTATCCGGACTCGACCGACGTTCTGCATGGCAGAATTACTTTCAGTATGGCGGTTTCCCTTATGCCGTGCAAATTGCGGATAATGAGATCAGAAATGATTATCTTGCAGGAATTTATCACACGGTATTGCTTAAGGATGTTGCGGCAAGAAAGCGTATCAATGACATCGAACTGCTGGAAAGCGTTGTGAAATTTTTGTTTGACAACATCGGCAACATCGTGTCATCCAAGAAGATTGCGGACAGCCTGACTTCTTTCGGCAGAAAAACAACGCCTGTGACCGCTGAAAACTATGTCACTGCACTTTCTGACGCTTTCATCCTGTATAAAGCAGAGCGATACGATGTACAGGGCAAACAGCATTTGAAATCACTTGAAAAATACTATGCCGTGGATATGGGACTTCGTCGCTTACTGCTTGGCAACCGCAGACGTGATATTGGTCACATCCTTGAAAACATCGTCTATCTGGAGCTGATCCGCCGTGGCTACAAGGTAAGCATCGGTAAGGTCGGTGATCTGGAAATTGATTTTATTGCAGAGCATAACGGCGAAAAGATCTACTATCAGGTTTCTGCGACCGTCATGGATGAGAACACCTTTGAACGTGAAATCACACCGCTGAAGCGTGTGCATGATCACTATCCCAAGTATATCATTACAATGGATGAACTGCCGATGGATGAAGACGGCATCAAAGTTGTCAATGTGATTGATTTCTTATTACAGTAAAAGTACAGCATCTGTCATGAAAATGGCAGATGCATTTTTATACTTTGGGGAGGGGCTGCCCCGGTGGGGGTATCGAAATCTCTACGGAGCAACGATCACAAGACCGGCGCCCCCTCTCACGCGCAAAAAGTCCGGTTCAAACACCCGATTAACCCCCTCGAATATTTTACAAGCCGAAATCTGCGTGGTTTCGGCATTTTTTATAGGCAGGTGATGATATGGCAAAGGACGGTACAAACCGTGGCGGACGCAGAGTCCGCGCAGGCGACAAGCCGAAGCCCCTCGCCGAGAAAATTGCCGCCGGAGAGGATGCCGACATCATCGAATTCACCCCGACCGTGCTGGAAGGTGCTGACCTTGATGATGCCGCTGATCTCGTCGGTGAGGAGATGCCCTCACCGAGTGAATACCTCTCGGCAAGGCAGAAGGACGGCAAGCCCCTCGGCGCTGATGAAATTTATAAGGAAACATGGCTCTGGCTCAAGAACCGTGGCTGCGAAAAGCTGGTGAACAAGCGACTGCTCGAAAGTTACTCGCTGGCGTTCGCTCGTTTTATCCAGTGTGAGGACGCGCTCTCGACCTACGGTCTGCTCGGCAAGCACCCGACGACCGGTGGTGTGGTCGCTTCTCCGTTCGCATCGCTCAGCCAGTCCTATCAGAAACAGGCAAATCTGCTCTGGTACGAGATTTTCGATATCGTGAAGCAGAATTGCACCACCAAGTTTGACGGCTCTCCGCAGGACGATATGATGGAGCAGTTACTCCGCAGCAGGAAGTGAGGTACACATGAAAACAACAACAGACTTTCAGCTTGTCGCCACTGACAAGCTCATCCCGTATGTAAATAACGCCCGCACTCACTCGCCGGAGCAGATCAAGAAGCTGCGTTCCTCGCTGCGTGAGTTCGGATTCGTCAATCCGGTCATTATCGACCGGGAGTACAATATCATCGCAGGTCACGGTCGCCTGATGGCGGCGAAGGAGGAAGGCATCACGGAGGTGCCGTGTGTCTATGTTGACCATCTGACCGATGCGCAGAAGAAAGCCTACATCCTCGCTGATAACCGTATGGCGCTGGATGCGGGCTGGGACGAGGAGCTTCTCGCCGTGGAGATGCAGGAACTGCAAGACCTCGGCTACGACCTCTCCATGACCGGCTTCGATGAAAAGGAGCTGGCTGACCTGTTCTCTGACGGCACAGACTCCGATGCAAAGGACGATGACTTCGACCTGACGGCGGCGCTGGAGAAGGCTTCCTTCGTGGAGCGCGGTGATGTGTGGACGGTCGGCAGGCATCGCCTCATGTGCGGTGATGCGACCAGCCCCGATGATGTAAATACACTTATGGGCGATACGAAAGCAAATCTCATTCTGACCGATCCGCCCTACGGTGTATCTTTCAAAAGCTCCAGCGGTCTGACCATTCAGAACGACAGCATGAAGAACGAGGAGTTCTACAATTTCCTTCTGGCAGCGTTTCAGTGTATGGCGGCACACCTCGAAAAAGGCGGCGCGGCTTATGTATTCCACGCCGATACCGAAGGTCTGAATTTCCGCCGTGCATTCATCGACGCTGGCTTCCACCTTGCAGGCTGCTGCATCTGGGTGAAGGACAGCCTTGTCCTCGGACGCTCCGACTACCAGTGGCAGCACGAACCGGTGCTGTACGGCTTCATGCAGAACGGCAAGCATAAGTGGTATTCCGACCGCAAGCAGACGACGATCTGGCATTTCGACAAGCCGAAACGCAATGCGAATCACCCGACCAGCAAGCCCCTCGACCTGCTCGGTTATCCTATCGGAAACTCCACGCAGGAGAATGCTGTGGTCATCGACACCTTCGGCGGCAGCGGCTCGACGCTCATGGCGTGTGAGCAGATGAACCGCATCTGCTGTATGATGGAGCTTGACGAAAAATACGCCTCCGTCATCCTCCGGCGCTACGTTGAGGACACCGGGAATGCCGAAGGCGTGTATGTGATTCGTAACGGACAGCAGATTCCTTATTCCGATCTTGTGAAAGAGGTCGAGACAAAGGAAGGCTGATGGTGTATTATTCGCGTAAATCAGAATTTACTCCACAATTCCAATTGCTTTTGATTGTTTTCTTCTTTCTTCTCGGAGAATAAGAATCGTTCAGAATTACAACCTTGTTTATATAAAGTATCTGCTATTTCATCCAACTTGGCAGAACCGAATGAATTATATTCTTCTTCTGAAATTTCATAATACCTATTATACCAAGCGATCCAAGTAACTACACAAGCAAGGACATATTTATCTAATTCAGGAGAATAGCCAATTGAATAATATTTATCTCGGTTGATTTTTTCATTTTCAAGTTGCATACCAAAGTCACTCCTAAAAATTCCGATTTCTATTACTATGATTATACAGCACATCCGCCGATCTGTCAATATCCGGAAACGCTGTAATATGCACAAATCGGCGCAAATCCGCCCCGCACATATTCTCCGTTTTACAGTCTTGCTATCTGTGCGGTTCAGAGTTAATATCTAAACAGTCCACTGGACTGTTTACTACACTCAAACCGCAGCAAGCGGTGAAAAACAGGAGGTCACATCATGAATATCAGATTCAATATTGAAAAGAGCCAGCGCAAGGCACTGGCGCAGAAGATCGGTGAGCTGACCGGCAGCGAGGTGAAGTACCTCGGCGTTCCGAGCTGCGGATACCAGATCGGAGCATACACCCTCGACAAGGAAGCGGTGCTGCACGGCGATGAGCTTCCGGACGACATCCGGAGTGAATTGCAGAAGGCAGGCTACACCGCAGAGGACGAGCCGGTGGCGCTGACAATCTCGATGCCGCGAGACTTCTTCACGGAGCAGTCGATGAATAATCTGCTCCAGCTCATCGCCAACAAGGAAACGCTCCTGAAGCACGCGCTGAACACGGAGAGCCTTGCGGTCAACGAGTGTGAGGAAACGGTCGAGTTCCCGTGGTTCACGGTCGAGAAGGATGGTGACGGCGATGCCTACGCCCGCTTCATTACCGCTCTCTGTGAGTTCGCAAAGAACCTGCAGCGAGTGGTCAACAAGCCGGACACCAGCGACAACGAGAAGTACGCATTCCGCTGCTTCCTCCTGCGCCTCGGCATGATCGGTGCAGACTTCAAGGCAGCCCGCAAGGTTCTGCTCCGCAACCTGACCGGAAGCTCATCCTTCCGTCACGGTAAGCCTGAAGGAGGTGCTGACGATGCGGTTTCCGAATGAAGCTGAACTGAAAGCCCTGCGGGAGCGTTATCCCGCAGGTACACGCATCCGCCTGATTCGCATGGCGGACGACATCGCGCCCGTGCCGCCCGGTACGACCGGTTCGGTTGCTATCATCGACGACGCAGGCAACATTCATATGAAGTGGGAGCCAGATGGCAAAAGACCTGCGGAGCGCAAGCCCGAAGGAACAGCAGAAGGAAAACAAAAAGTTCGCGATGCGGACTTGGCTGATGAGAATGGGCTTCATTGGCGACGAATTCGCAACGGCAAGAGAAACCCTGACGCAGAACCTTACCGGCGACAACGCTTATCGCAACTTCCGAGTTATGTAAAGTTCACATAAAAACCACCAGATATTGAGGCATTTGACAGCCATTCAACATTAGATAATCAAAGAATTGAGTTATACTTCCGTTGTAACCATCTTAAAAACAAAGTTACTACGGAGGTATTTTTTATGGTGATTGAAGATAAACCTTGGACTGAAATTGTACCGCTACTATTTGATGAGCTACGAAAGTTTCAATTTACAGTTTCGAATATTTCGGTTATAAATGCAAAGATTGAGGAGATTCAAACGTACGCATTGTCACAAGGGAAAACAAAGTATTCCATTGAGCTAGGTCAACGATGGCTTAGTATATTCTATCCTATTTCAAGACAATTTAAGTCATGGAAGGATGTAAGTACTCCTGTTCGGGATGCGTATTGGTCTATTGGTTTGTTGAATGACATTTTTCTTCATGGGTTTCTTACTATTCGAAAGAAAATCCGTTATATTCCTCTTAATATGGAAAACGAAGTGTTACTTTTAAATTTTGAAAAGTACCAAGTAGAGAACGGGTATGCCGAAATGTCAGCCAAACGTAATGCTGGACCTGTTAGAGGCTTTTTAACAATGTTAGAAGCAAAACATAAACAAATAGAGAATGTTAGCGAAAAGGATTTCATTGATTATCTTTCATGCTATATTGACAAAGGTAAAGCATACATCAACTGCATAATAATTTCTTTGAAACGTTTTTCAAAGTTTCTGTTTGATACTGGTGTTATTGAGGATGATTTATCTGCATCCATACCACCGGTAAACAAACTTGTCAGTCCCAGAGTTCCTTCCGTATGGAGCGGCGATGAAATCAACAAAATGCTCGATAGCGTTGATCGTGGAAGTGCACTAGGAAAAAGAGATTATGCAATTTTGTTGCTTGCTGTTAGGCTCGGACTTAGATGTAGCGATATCAAGGCACTCACATTTAGTGATATTGATTGGGAAAAGAAAGTAATTTGTATAGTCCAAAGGAAAACACAGAAAAATTTAGTATTGCCATTATCAGATGAAATTGGATGGGCGATTATTGACTATATTAAAAATGGCAGACCAAAATCTGAATTTCCAAATATCTTTTTGTCACACGGCACTCCTGTCGCTCCATTTGCTGCTACAACATCACTTTATGGTATGATATCCAGATATCGAACAATTGCTGGAATTGATCTCCACGAAAGAGCAAGAAGAGGAATGCATTCACTTAGACATACATTTGCAACTAATCTTTTGAAGAATGGTATTCCCTTGGAGACAATTGCAGAAATGCTTGGGCATGTTGGTATGTCCAGTGTCGACATATACCTAAGTGTAGAAACACAAGAATTAAGAAGAATAGCATTAAGTCCCGAGGAGGTATATCATGCATAACAAAAACAGCCCACTTAAGGAACATATTGATGATTTCATCCAATTTAAGAAAGCATCTGGTTACAAAGCGCTTCACCTGCAAAAAATACTGAAACGTTTTTGTAAATGTGCAGAAGAGTTGGATCCCAATGTTTCAACTGTTACAAAGGAAGCATTTGAAAAATGGGCCTATTTAAATCCCGAAGAAGCGGTAACAAACCAGTATTACCGAATAAATGCTGTGCGACAATTATCAGTATATTTGAACAATCATGAGATAATTGCATACGTAGCTCCGAAGAGTAAATGTCCAGAGTCTAGTTTTGTACCCTATATTTTTTCTGATGAAGAACTCTCAAAATTCTTTACTGCCTGTGATAACACAAGATCGCCACATTTAAAAAGAGCTCATATTGTATCACTTGTCTTTCGAATGATATACTGTTGTGGACTTAGGGCTTCTGAAGCTACTGGATTGACAGTAAAAGACGTTGACCTTATACAAGGTACGATATTCATTAGGGGAACAAAATTTGAAAAAGAACGTTTACTTCCTGTACATGATGATTTGCTGAAAAGAATGAAAAAATACAGTGATGATGTATTGACTTTTGCAGGACAAGATTCGCCTTTCTTTCCAAATCAACAAGGAAACTCCTATTCAACAGGTGGGCTTTATACAATTTTTCGTGACAGAATACAAGCAGCTGGAATCTCACATGGTGGCAAAGGAGTAGGCCCGCGTTTGCATGACTTGCGACATACATTTGCCGTACACACCCTAAGAAAGGCTGTAAAAAATGGAGAAGATGTCAATTCAATGCTGAAGTATTTATCCGTATATTTAGGACATACCAGCGTCAACGCCTCACAA
>OGDY01001734.1_pt1 | contig 22934 bp, 15 predicted proteins | sample 1570341 | NCBI WGS metagenome assembly OGDY01 (sample SAMEA2581972, study PRJEB24529) | metagenome | biome: Human gut stool | place: China | collected 2011 | reverse complement strand
TGCGGAGGGAAGGGGGGATTTCCTATGACTTGCACAGAAGAATACAAAGAGCATAAGCAAACGTCCCGTTCCTGCATCACAAATTTGTTTCGGAGGGGGCTCTGTAAAACTGTTTGGCGTATTGACTTTTACGCGAAACAGGCACAGTATCGTCAGTATAGGAACTCAACGTGTCGGAAAATAAATCCGCTTTGTCTGCCACAAAAAAATACCTAAGCCATTAAAAGGCTTAGGTATAAGGAATGCCGGTGATGGGGGTCGAACCCATACGGTGTCACCACCAACGGATTTTGAGTCGGCCCAAGTGAGAAGAACTTGGTGGATTTTTTAGGAATTTCAAGAAACTTATTTCCTGCCCTTTTTTAGTGAAAAATCACCTATCCACGATACAATTTTTGATTTTCGGACGTACTTACGATTGGAAATCTGGCAGACCAACGTAGTTGAGAAATCATTCTCGCTTTGTGGACAATCTTTCAAAAATGGCAGACTAAAAACCACCGCATTCGGAAAGTAGAGGCACATAAAAAACGGCAGTACCCAATAGCGGACATTTTTCTACTATCTAACGGTTTGGCGACCCGCTATTATTCAAAAACTGTCATTCTGCCACTTTGTTACGCCTGTCAAAACTATCCAAGGGGAAACTATATCTTTTTATAGGAATGGGATCGCGGCGCGTTCCTCTCCCCCACACCCCCTCTCCAGCTGGCTGAAGAAACAGCCAACTGAAAAAGAGAATATCGGCTCTTATAAGCATCTTACCTGTCCACAGGCAAGGTGCTTTTTTTATTTCAAAAATCGGAGGTCATCATGGGCAAATATCAAAAAAATATTGAGGCTGCGCGGCGTATCAGCGTGATGCAGTATCTTCAAACCTATCACCCCGGCGAACTGGTTCGCAAAACGGACAAGGAGTATTGCACCAAGACGCACAGCAGCCTTGTTATCACGCCCGCAAATGGGCTGTTTCACTGGTTTTCGCAGAGCAAGGGTGGCAACAATGCACTCGACTATCTGGTAAAGGTTGAGGGCATGGACTTTGTCTCGGCGGTACGGTTGTTGAGTGCAATGGCTCCCGCGCCTGTTTCTATTCAGACGGCTAAGGCTTCTTCTCCCCAGCAGCACACGACCCGCCCGTTTGAGTTACCCACCGCAGATCGAAACACCGAAGCTGCAACGGCCTATCTGATGCACCGTGGCATCAGCCCGAAAGTGCTGCGCTACTGTGTGGGTAGTGGAATTCTATACCAAACTACGCGCGGCAACTACCGCAACTGCGTTTTTGTGGGCAAAGATGAAAACGGCGTACCGCGCTCTGCTTTTCAGCGCGGCTGTCAAGGCAGCTTTCGCGGAGATGTCGCGGGCAGCCAAAAACAGTATGGCTTTCTGATTCCTGCCGAGATTGAAACCTGTGATACCGTAGAAATCTACGAAGCCCCTATTGATGCTATGTCCGGCGCGACGTTGCGGCAGTACAAGCATGATGCACCGTGGCGCAGCGTCCACTACTTGGCGCTGGGCGGGTTGAACCATCAGCCGATTGACTACTTTTTGCAGCAGCATCCCGAAGTAAAGCGCGTGTCGCTTTGCTTTGACCGTGACGACCCCGGACGGAGCTTCACAAAAATTGTTGCGAAACGGCTTGCAGAACGCGGATATATCATACAGGACACTCCCCCGGCCATAGGCAAGGATTATAACGACTATCTGCTGGCGGCTCGTAGACTTATCAGCATGGAACGGTAAAGGAGCGGAACATGAAAACTATTGCAGTTGCAAACCAAAAAGGCGGTGTGGGCAAAACGACCACCACAGTAAACCTCGGCACAGCACTGGCGGCGATGGGCTACAAGGTGCTGTTGGTGGACGCCGACCCGCAGGGTGATTTGAGCAGCTATCTCGGCTATGCGGGCACCGAAAACGGCGCAACAATCAGCGACCTAATGGAATCTGTTATCAAGGACGAAAAGCCGCCAGAAGTGGTAATTCACCATGAAGAAAAGGTAGATTTCATTCCCTCCGACATTGGTCTGTCTGATATGGAAGTGAGCCTTGTAAATGTTATGGCGCACGAAAAAATCATGGAACAGGCATTGGAGCCGTTTAAGGATAAATATGACTACTGCTTGATCGACTGTATGCCCTCGCTGGGCATCATCACCGTGGCATCGCTTGTTGCGGCGGATCGAGTGCTGATTCCTGTGCAGGCACAGCATTTCGCCCTCAAAGGTCTGGTGTCCCTGTTCAAATCCGTCAACCAAGTAAAGCGCCGTATCAATCCCCGGTTGGATATTGACGGCATTGTGCTGACGATGGTGGACAAGCGCACCAACCTATCCAAAGATGTGTGTGCTGCCCTGCGCAGTGCCTACGGTCACGCGCTGAAAATTTACCGTGCAGAAATCCCGGTCAGTACGCGCACAGCAGAAAGCGCTGCCAGTACACATAGCGTGCTGACCTACGATGCCAACGGGCCAGCCAGTATGGCATATAAAGCGCTTGCCAAGGAGGTGACGGAAAATGAGAGAGTACGGCAGCAACATCAATCTGCCCTCACTCGATAATCTCTTTTCGAGTGAGCAGGAACGGCAGGACGCAAAATTAGAGAAAATCCAAATTTTGCCGCTGACGGAACTGCATCCCTTTCGGAATCACCCTTTTCAAGTCCGTGACGATGACGAAATGGACAAAATGGTGGACAGTATAAAAGAATACGGCGTTATGACCCCTGCCATTGTCCGCCCTCGGAAAGATGGTGGGTATGAAATTGTAGCGGGCCACCGCCGCTGTCATGCCAGCCAGCGGGCGGGCGTGGAGACCATGCCCTGCATTGTGCGGGATATGGACGATGATACTGCTATCATTTTGATGGTAGATAGTAACTGCCAACGAGAGCATATTTTGCCGAGTGAAAAGGCGAAAGCGTATGAGATGAAACTGCAAGCTATAAAGCGAAAGGGCGGTAGACCGTCAAAAAATAATTTGTCCCAAGTTGGGACAAGTTTTCGTGCTGATGAAATACTTGCCCAAGATGCAGGCGAAAGTAGAAACCAAATTCAGCGCTTTATCCGTCTGAACAAACTCACCCCTGAACTCATTAAAATGGTGGATGATGGCAAGCTAAAAACCACTCCCGCCGTAGAACTTAGCTACCTTACCCCCGAAGAACAAGAGGACTTCCTCTCTTACATGGAATCCGAGGGTTGCACACCATCGCTGTCACAGGCGCAAAAGCTCAAAGAAGCCAGCAAGGAAAGCGTACTGACACCAGAAAAAATCCAGCACATTATGGCCGCTAAGCCGCCAAGTGTAAAGCCGCGTGACCCGCAGCTTATGATTCCAGTTGCTAAAGTTGAGCGCTATTTTCCCAAAGGATTTACGAGCGACCAGATGCAGCAGGTTATCGTAAAACTGCTGGAAAACTATGCCCGCGCCCACCAGCACGGCAGCAGATGAGGGGGGGACACCGATGACGAGATTATTAGTTGTTGAACCCAGCTACTGCCCTTATCAAGCGGGTTTTTCCAGTGCGGCGACTGCGGTTTCCGAGGTAATCGAGGGTGAAAGCCAAATTCTAAAACCGTTTGGCACACCTCGCATCGGGCTGATATGCAGCAAAGCCCAAAGCCGACTGAAATATAACAGACAGGTCAATGACGAGGGAATTACCGTGCGCGGGCGATTTCTCATCTGCGGGCTAAATGGTGATAAAGTCGTGGGCTTATCCAAAGACCAGGCAGACCGATACAGCCGTCTACTTTTTCTACCGCAAGTCGAAGATATGGCAAGCGGTGAACTGCCCGCCGCAAAGGTACGCCCGCAGGATGAACGCTACGGGAACAAACTATCTTTTTGGGAAAGGTTGGAAAGATAATGGAAGAAAAGACAGATAAAGTAGTCGGCTACATCGAATATCTCGGTGCAGGCGGGATGATCGGTGAAATCGTTCCTTACACAAGCGTGGAAAAATTCAAGGATGAAATTCTGGATTCCTTGGATTGTGGGCGGCCAGTGACACCGGTTGTATTCTCAGATGAACTGGATGAGCCACTCCAATTTGATTCAGACACCTATTTTCCGTGGGGATTTCGCAGCGAAAAGCGAGTGCAAATCCCTTATGAAATCTATCAAACTAACAGGCGAGACCTTGTTTTTATGGAGTATTCTCCTGCGAGGCTTGCTGCCGGAGCAAAGGACTACGAACTCGTGTACAAGGGGCAGATGGAGCGTTGGGAAACGCTGGACAGCATTTATTCACGGCATAATCGGGATGACCGTCCAAACGCCAAAAGTATGCGTTCCGTCTCTGTCAGCGATATTATTGTGACACACAAAGATAACGAGACACACGCTTTTTATGTTCAGCCGATTGGGTATAAGCAGGTAGATAACTTGTTGCCGGAACTTGAAAATGCCACACTGTCAAAAGCAGAACAGCACGAGCGATAAGGAGCAGCCTATGGCAAAATACGAAAATATCCGTGCGCTTGCCAAAAAGCAACTGCAAGCCGTCACGGAAAGCAGTGACCGTTGGAAAGCATTTTTGCGGACAGCGGCCATTGCTTATAATTATAGTTTCCCGAACCAGCTTTTGATTCACGAGCAAAGCCCCACCGCCACAGCCGTGGCCGACATAGCCTACTGGAATAATAATGCGGGTCGCTGGGTCAAGCGCGGCGCGCACGGTATCGCGGTATTTGACACGCGGGCAAATTCTTCCCGGCTGCGGTATCTGTTTGACATTTCCGATACCATCCCCCGCGCAGAGATTCCCGAAGCGCTGCCGTGGGTCATTACAGACCAGAACTGGCGGCCCGTTTGGGATAAAATCGTAGCGGATAATCACGCCGACAGCATCCAGAGCGCCCTACTCATGCTCTCTACATCCTGCGTTGCCCAGCGCAGCGCCATGTTCACAACCGCACTGGGAAAAGCGATAGACGGCAGCAGCTTACAGTGGGCCAAGCCGGACGAACAGCGGCAGCTATTTTTACAGCTTATCACCCAAAGCTGTTTGTATATGGCCGCGCTGCGGTGCGGCGTGGATACTGCGCGGCTGGACCTATCTGCCCTTGAATCCGTGAACCAGTTTGATACAAACCGCATTGCTCTGTGTTTGGGCAGCGCTTGCCAACAGGCGGCACGGCCTCTCATGCAGCAGATCGGTAGCATCACGAGAGAAATCGACAGTGTTGCACGCGCCGAAAAAGTCCGCTATTATGGTGACAAACAGGAAGAAACCAATAACACCAAGGAGGTCAACAATGGAGTACATGATGGTGAACGGCTACCAAATCCCGGCGCTGACGCTGAACGAGCCGCCGATGCCGGAAATCGGCAAGTACGGCAGCCTGCGGCGGAAATTCCTGCTGGAGAACGCCCCGATGATGTTCGACGAGATGATGCTGGAGGGAACGCTGTACCCGCATCTGGTGGAGATGGACAACGCAGTACACCGGCAAATCGAACAGACCATGCAGACGCTGATGCAGCAGAGCACCGCCCCGAACCGGCAGACCGACCCGATGGGCTGGACGCAGTGGATGAACGCCTTGCAGAGCCAAGCCGAGGAACTGGCGATGCAGCAGATTTACAGCCTGTAACACAAGAACCCCAAGCGGAGAGCGATACCACGCCCTCCGCTTTTTCTGTACCCATTTCTGATTTGCCGCCGCTGAGCGATGAACTGATTCTAGGCTTACTGGCGAAAGAATCCTCCAGCCGTGCCGACAATGCGGCTATTCTGGAATATTTCAATGAGCATCCCGACCTTGCCGAGCGCAGCGCCTTTTGCAAGCACTGTTACAAGCAAATTTATACATATTTGTTCGTGGATGACCATACCGTTGGTTTTATCCGGCATGATATGTACCTTGAACTTTGGGAGGGCAACTATCTTACCAAAACAGCGCAGGTCAATCTGACATGGGATGCTGTTGCCGCAAAGATTGCTGGCCTCATCGAGCAAGGGCGTCTGATGGTTCCCATCAAGGCTACACCCGTGCAGCGGCAGATGGAGCAGCTTACTCTTACTCCCGAAGATTCTGAAGTGGCAGGGCTGCCGAGCCATGAGCAGCAAGCAAAAAGCATCGACCTTGCGGCGGAAGTCAAAAAGTGGAACAAGCCCATCATTGACGCATCCGGCAAGTATATTACGGAGCAGGACATTACCGATGCACTGTGCAAAGGCGGCGGGTTTGAAGATAGCAAATTTCGCATTCAGCAATATCTATCTGCACAGGTACTTCCTATCGAGGAAGATCAAGCCCGCTGGCTGAAAAAGGAATACGGCATCGGCGGCGGCACATGGTTCTTCCGTGATGGTGGGCATGGCTTTCTTGACCACATGGGCAAAAATCTTGAGATCACCCGACGTACAGAGGACGGCGAGTATCGCCGCGTTTTGAAGTGGAAAGAGGTTGCCCAACGCCTGCGGCTTTTGGTTTACAACGACCAGTATCTGACCGATGCTGAAAAAGCTACCTATCAGGCATGGGCAGCAGAACAGCAAGCCGCCCGCGCAGCGAACGATGCCGCCCTCGACCATGCAAAACACGCCATCACGGATTTCTGCGAGAATGAGGGGCTAAACGAGCCGAATTTCTCCGATTTGACCCGCGTGGAGTTTGCTTACTCTACCACCGAGGACGACGAGCATGAGATCCAAGTGTATGCCAATCTTCTGCGGAACGAAATCCGCTATGAGGTTGACGGTAACATTGTCCATATCGACTACTTCCAAGATAACCACGAGCTTGCTGCGCAGGGCATTGAAAACAGCGCCTTCTCGGATTTTATCAATACCGCCGAAGCAGAGTTTGAAAAGCATCATCCGACTACAAGAAAAGTCGAAAAATCACCTGTAACTATCGGCAGCACGGTTTATCTGGAAGATGCCAGACCCTTTACCGTGGAGGAAATCGGCAGAGAAAACATTCATCTGCGGGATGAAAGTTTCCCGCTGGTAGGCCGTGCCGTCAGCCATGAAGAATTTGCGCGGTTGCTTGCGGCCAACCCCAAAAATGCAGCACTATCCACCCCAGAAGTTCCAAGCCACCAAGAGCAGCCGGAAGAAGTTGCTGAATCCATCGTGGGTGAAATCGTTGAGGAACCCAGCCCCTTTGTGGCACAGGTTATGGCGGATGCAGAACGGCTTTCGGCAGAAGATGAACCTTACCACCGCGAACCCATTACCTATGAAGCCCCCTATCTGGACAACCTGCCGACAGCACCGCGCGAAAAATTTGCAGCCAATATTGCCGCCATCCAAAAGCTGAAAGAAATTGAGCAGCGCGTAGCGAACGGCGGCAGCCCTGCTTTTGAGGATGAGCAGAAAATTTTAGCGCAGTACACGGGCTGGGGCGGGCTTTCGGATGCATTCGACCCGAACAAAAGTGCATGGTCGAACGAGTACAGCCAACTGAAAGCAGCATTGTCTGAATCCGAATACGAAGCTGCCCGCAGCAGCACCCTGACGGCGTTTTATACCCCCGCCACCGTTATCCACCCCATCTACCGCGCACTGGAACGCTTCGGCGTAAAGGGCGGCAAAATCCTAGAACCCAGCATGGGCACAGGCGCATTTCTCGCACACGGACATTTTGGCAGCAGCGATGCCAAATTCTACGGCGTAGAATTGGACAGCATCACAGGCCGCATCTCCAAGCAGCTATATCAAAAGGCCAATATCCAAGTAACCGGCTATGAAAATGCGCTTCTCCCCGACAACTATTTTGACTGCGTTATTGGCAATGTCCCTTTCGGCAATTTCCAAGTCAATGACCCTCAGTATAACCGGCTGCATTTTCCCATTCACGACTATTTCTTTGCCAAGAGCATCGACAAGCTGCGCACCGGCGGCATCATGGCGATCATCACCTCCAGCGGCACATTGGACAAAAAGGATGACCGCGCCCGCAAGTACATTGCCGAGCGCTGCGACCTCATCGGTGCGGTGCGCTTGCCCAACAATGCGTTCAAGGGCAGCGGCACTAAAATTATGACGGATGTAATTTTTCTGCAAAAGCGCGATACGCTGCGCCAGCAGGACGAGCCTTGGCTGCACCTTGAAGAAGATGCCAACGGCATCATCATGAACCGCTACTTTGTGGAGCACCCTGAAATGATTTGCGGCAAGATGGAGATAGTCTCCGGTCCGTATGGCCCGACTTCCACCTGCCAGCCGATAGACCCCGATGCGGTGGACCGTTTCGGAAAGCCGTTGCTGGAAACGCAAATCGACACTGCCATGCAGCACTTGACCGCCACGCTGACAAAAGCCGAAATTCCCATACAGGAGGAAAGCGGCGAGGACACCAAGTACATTGATGCCGATCCCTTTGTGCGTAATTTCAGCTACACGGTAAAGGACGATAAAATCTATTACCGCGAAGGCGCAGTCATGCGGGAGTGTAATCCCAACGCAGCATCTGCCGAGCGTATCCGCAAACTGGTGGAACTGCGCGATACCACCCGCGCTCTGATCGATGCGCAGTTGCAGGACTTGTCGGACGAGGAAATCCACCGTCTGCAAGCCCAGCTTAACCGCCAGTATGATGCCTTCCGCGCCAAGCACGGCCTTATCAACAGCCGCAGCGCGGAGTTGTCTTTCCGGGATGACAGCAGCTACTATTTGCTGTGTTCACTGGAAAATGTCGATGAAAAAGGAAACTTTATCAGCAAGTCGGATATGTTCACCAAAAGGACTATCCGCTCTGCACAGATACCCGACCACGCCGACACGGCATCAGACGCTCTGGCACTGAGCATCGGGGAACGTGCCAAGGTCGATATGCCTTACATGATGCACCTTACCGGGAAAGATGAAGCAACGCTTGCCAAGGAACTGGCGGGCGTTATTTTTGTAGAGCCTTTCCGCAAACAGGAGGACGGCAGCCTTGTTTACCTTATGGCGGACGAGTATTTATCCGGCAATGTACGCGAAAAGCTGCGTATTGCTCATATTGCAGCCGACCAAGACCCGGCATTCCGCATCAATGTAGAAGCGTTGGAACAGGTGCAGCCCAAGGACTTGACGGCGGGCGAGATAACGGTTCGGTTGGGTGTCACATGGATCGGGTCGGAAATCATCAAGCAGTTTGCCGATGAACTTTTTCAGTCAACCTACCGCGAACAGAAAATAGCTGTCCGTTACAATGAATATCTGAATAACTGGTATATTTCCAACAAGAGCCAGGGCAACGATAATATCCGCGTCACGAACACCTACGGCACAAAACGTATCAACGGCTATCATTTGTTGGAGAACGCACTCAACCTGCGGGCCACCAAAATTTACGATACAATCTATGACGAAAACGGCAAGGAGCAGCATAAACTCAATGGTCCTGCCACCGAAGAAGCACAGGCCAAGCAGCGGATGATAGAAGATGCTTTTAAAGACTGGATTTTCAAGGACCGTGAACGCCGGGAAAGTTTGGTAGCGCTGTACAATGAAAAGTTCAACTGCATCCGCCCCCGTGAGTACGACGGCAGCCACATCCAGTTTTTCGGCATGAACCCGGAAATCGCACTGCGGCCCCACCAGCGCAATGCCATTGCACATATTTTGTACGGGCACAACACACTGCTGGCGCACGTTGTCGGTGCAGGCAAGACCTATGAGATGGTCGCCGCCGCGATGGAGAAAAAGCGATTGGGATTATGCAGCAAAACACTTGTCGCCGTGCCAAATCATCTGACAGGCCAGTTTGCCAGTGAAGCGCTGAAGCTATACCCCAACGCAAACATTTTGGTGACAACGCAGCGCGATTTTGAAAAGTCAAACCGTAAACGGTTTTGCGCCAAAATCGCCACCGGCAACTATGACATTGTGGTAATCGGTCACAGCCAGTTTGAAAAGATTCCACTTTCCGATGCCAGAAAAGCCGAGTTTATCCGTAAGCAAATTGACGAACTGGAGATGCAGTTGGAGAGCATGGACAACAGCGAAAGCCGTCTGACCGTCAAGCAGTTGGAAAGTAAGAAAAAGCAGTTGAAAACCAAGCTGTCAAATTTGCTGGACGCCCCGAAGCGGGATGATGTGGTGACTTTTGAGGAACTGGGTGCAGACTCCCTCATGGTCGATGAAGCACACAATTTCAAGAACCTCATGACCGTTACAAAGATGCACAACATCGCGGGTATCAGCACCACCGAGAGCCAAAAGGCCAGTGACCTGTTTATGAAGTGCCAGTACCTTGATGAAATCACCGGGGCACGCGGCGTAACGTTTGCCACAGGCACCCCCATTTCCAACAGTATGACCGAGCTGTATACCATGCAGCGCTATTTGCAGCAGTACACCTTGGAACGCAACGGCCTTGCAAACTTTGATAGTTGGGCGGCCACCTTTGGCGAAACCGTCACAGCCATCGAACTTGCGCCGGAGGGAACCGGCTACCGCACAAAAACACGCTTTGCTCGTTTTTTCAATCTGCCAGAACTTATGGCAATGTTCAAAGAATGCGCTGACATTCAAACAGCAGATATGCTGAAACTGCCTGTCCCTGCCCTTGTGGGCGGCAAGCCGACCAACATCCAGCTAAAGCCCTCTGAAATACAAAAACAGATGGTAGCGGAATTGGGCGAACGGGCCGACAAAATCCGCAATAAAATGGTAAAGCCCTATGAGGACAATATGCTGAAAATCACCAACGACGGACGCAAATTGGCGCTGGATCAGCGCTTGATCGACCCCGACTTGCCCGATGATCCTGACAGCAAGGTCAATATCTGTGTGGGCAAAATTTTTGAGATATGGGAGCAGACCATGTCCCAACGCAGTGCGCAGCTTGTTTTCTGCGATCTGTCCACGCCCAAGGCGGGCGTTTTCAATGTCTACGATGACATGAAAGCAAAGCTGATCGAGCGCGGAATCCCCGAAACAGAAATTGCCTTCATCCATGAAGCGAACACCGATGCCCGCAAGACGGAACTTTTCGGAAAAGTTCGCAGCGGTGCAGTTCGCGTGCTGATGGGCAGCACGGCCAAAATGGGAGCGGGCACGAATGTGCAACAGCGTCTTGTGGCGCTGCACCATCTGGATGTACCGTGGCGGCCATCTGATATTGAGCAGCGTGAGGGCAGAATATTACGACAGGGCAATGAAAATAAGGAGGTCTATGTTTTCCGTTATGTAACGGAGGGAACATTTGATGCCTACTCGTGGCAGCTTATCGAGAATAAGCAGAAATTCATCGGGCAGATCATGACCTCAAAATCTCCGGCTCGCAGCTGCGATGATATGGACGAGGCTGCACTGTCCTACGCCGAGGTAAAGGCATTGGCGGCTGGCAATCCGCTTATCAAGGAAAAGATGGACTTGGACGTGCAGTTGACCCGTCTTAAAACACTGAAAGCTGCCCATGACAGCCAGCGTTATGAGCTGGAGAACAAAATTGCCATCGGCTTCCCGGCTGAAATCCGAAAATGCAAAGAACAGATTGAAAATGCCACGGTAGACGCCGCCACCGTAAAGGAACACTCCGTAGTGGATGCGGACGGCAAAGATGTTTTCTGTATCCAGTTGGAAAAGAAAGTTTACTACGAAAAAGAACCTGCGGGGAAAGCCCTGTTAGGTCTGCTGGGCTTGGCACTGAATAGCGAAAAGCCCGTACCTATCGGGTATTTCAAGGGTATGGAACTGCAAATCCAACATCTGCCTTTTGGCAACGAGTACCATGCAAGATTGGCTGGCTCTGGTACATATAGCACTCAGCTGGGAGCTGATGTGCTAGGCAATCTGACACGCCTTTCCAATTTGGCAAATGGTATTGAACCGAGCATTGAAAAGACCCGCAATATGCAAATCCAGTTGGAACAGCAGCTTGCCAGCGCCGAGGAAGAAGTCAAGCGGCCATTTCCACAGGCAACGGAACTGACTGAAAAGAGTAAGCGCCTTGCGGTGCTGGAGGGACTGCTGAACATGAACGACAAAGACATTGTGACAGACACCGAGCCGGAACAACAGTGTCAGACCGAAAATCGACAGCGTGGACAGGAGGAACGATAAATTTTATGATTAAAGGCAGAAAGACCAATCGTATACGCGACCACCCCAAGGATGAAAGGAGTAGTTTTTATGAAAAAATCTATTGTTGCATTGGGCATAGTATTGGCGCTGTCCGGGTGTGCAGCGGCAGCGGATGAAACTCTTGCGGCTGAACCGGCTGCACTGGTGGAAATCTCACCGGCCACCGAAGAAACTGCGCAGCCGGTGGAAGCTGCTGCAGCTGCCGAACCTGCGCAGACAGCAACCCCTGAGCCGACACCCGAACCGACACAGGCCCCCACGCCCGCGCCGACAGCAGAGCCTACGGCAGTCCCCACCGCAGAACCCACGCAAGCCCCGGTGGAGGAAACCGTAGCCGCCACTCCGGCACAGGTTAGTACGAGTTATGGTGCGGTGCCGTTCGACCTTGCAGCCGGTACGGAGCAATGGTGGAGCATCGACAGCAGCGACAGCGCATACTGGGCCGTGCAGGAGAACATCAACGCCATCCGTGCGGCGGCGGGACTTTCCCCGCTGGCAATGGACGGCGGGCTGAGCGCGGCGGCAGATGCCCGCTGCGAGAGCTTTGTCGCGGGCGGTGCGTTCGACCACAGCGGCATGACCACCCGCAGCGAAATCTGCGCAGCCGGTCCTATCGGCTCGGCCAGCAGCGTATGCAGCTATTGGCAGAACAGTCCTGCCCACTATGCCAACATCACCAACGCCAGCTTTACGAGCATGGGTGTGGCCTGTTGGTTTTGCTCCACCGCCGAGGGGCAGTATACCTACTGGACTGTCACATTCAACTAAAACTCCTACTTGTTTTCATACACAAATTATGATATAATTTTTGTATGAAAGAGAGGTGCTATCTATGCCGAACATTCGTTCCAGCGCAGATTTGAGAAACAACTACAATGACATTTCCTCTTACTGCCATGCCTACAACGAACCGGTCTTTATTACCAAAAACGGTAAGGGCGACCTTGCCGTTATGAGCATGGAAACCTACGAGGAAATGGCGGGCCGCATTGAACTGTACAGCAAGCTGCAAGAGGGCCTTGCCGACGTGGAAGCCGGGAACACGCGCCCCTTTGCCGATGTTATGGCTGATTTGCGCCACCGCAGGGAGCGCAGATGAAATACAACATTCATGTCACCCAAGCCGCCGAGCGCGATATGGCGAACGCCTACGACTATATCGATCTCGTGCTAAAAAATCCAACTGCCGCCGACAAGCTGTTGGATGTGGCCGACGAAAAAATCGGAGCACTGGCAGAATTCCCGCACAAATTTGAAGTCGTTTCCGACAAACTGCTTTCCCTATGGGGAATCCGCTTCACCATCGTTATGAACTACCTTGCGTTCTATACGGTGGACGATGCCACGCAAACCGTGCATATCGTGCGGTTTCTCTACGGCAAAAGCAACTGGATCACCATTCTGAAAACAGATGCAGCAAACGGCAGTTTGCCGATGTTCTCATAACCGAATATTTTATCTGGGCGCTCACTTTTGTGGGCGCTTTTTCTATTGGAGGAAAACATGATTTATGACGAACTTATTGAAGAATTAGCGTTGACCCTGCTTACAAAGGCAAGGTATGAGGGCTGTATTAGCGTTATAGACGGTTTCTCACAGTGCGAGGAAGATAGAACTCGCATAGAGTATCCTGTTGACGCTGTTATGCGCATCATGCCGGTGGGCAGCGAAATCTGGCCGGAAGAGTGCGAACCATTGCTGAAAAAAATCGGTGCTGAAACGATCGGAGACGTTGCCGATTATCTGAACAAAAACGAATCCGAAAATTCAAGTGCCGATGATGTTCTTTCTACTGCATTGCTCAAAATCTGCTATGAAAATATGGACATGGACGGCAAGATGGTATTTTGGGAAGATATGCTTGAAAACAACTCCTTGGAATGGAGAGATGTTGAATGATTTGCATACACGAAGTGATTTATTCAGTATGCAGTCGTAATTTTTGTGGAATCTTATCTGCTTCGGAGGATTTTATGACGCACGATGAAATGATGAGTCTGCTGGCAAACACGCTGGCAGATGCAGCCGGACACGCTGGCTGTTTACCTATTTTGGACTGTTTCAGCCCGCATCCGGGAGAGGAAGTAACCGTAAGCATTCCTATGTGTGACGACACGGTGGATATTGTGCTGGAAGATCTCGATTTTCCGCACGAGTGGGAAGAATTGTTGGAGAACAGCGGTGCAGATACTATGAGCGACCTTGTTGATTACCTGTGCTATTGTTCGCAAAACAATATTTCTCTTGCCATTTCCCCTGAAGATGAGGAAAAGCTGTATGCAACGCTGATTGATGTCTGCTATGAAAATATGTCTTATGACAGGCAGGTCGATTTTTGGCGTCATGTGCTGGAAACCAATTCTTTGGTGTGCGAGGTAAAAGAATGACCCCGCAGGAGCAGCTCTGCGAAAAAATGCGGGTGGAGCAGAGCGCCTATTGCCTATGGCTGACCGCACAGCCGCCAGAAGAAATTTTACACCACGCCTACGAGTACAGCGTCCGTGAGGACATTATTCTTGCAACGGAAGAAATGAACCTCACCCCTCCACAGGTGCGGGCGCTGCTGAAATCTCCCGCGCCGCTGGCGGATGTGTATAAGGATTTTTCCAAGCTGGAAACCGATTATATGAGCATTGTGGCTCAGTGCGTGGAAGACCGTGCAGATGACTTGCTGAAAAAGGAGCAGCAGCAGAACCCACCCAAAGTATATCGACAGTCCGTCACTTATGCCCGCGAACACGGCGAATTGCAGCAGTACCATGCGTCTTGCCACTTGAATGAAAGGTGTCGGGACGAGATTGACGCAGCGCTTGCACAGCGCTTTGATGGTATGCGGCTGGGCGCTGGCGCTGTTGAACAGGTAGTGGCGGAATATGGTTTGGAACGCACAAAATATGTGTTGGCAGCGGCCATTCAAACCCGTGATGGAGATGGTCGTATTTCTCACACAAATAGAGAATGGGCAGATTCCATTCGCACGATCAAAGATATGGATCGCCGTGGATTTGACCGTTCCTGTTACTACGCTGACCTACAAGCGCATACCTGCCTATTGGACGGTTTTGTAAACCAAGTGCGAAAATTTGAAAAAGCAAAAGGCCAGCCCGCCCAAGATACCCCCGAAAGATAACCGCAGCGTCTGCATTTTGCAGGCGCTTTTTTTCGTGAAAAAATCTCTGTTTTGAAAGGATTTCACAATGAAAGAAACACATTATAAATTAAAGCATCGTGTTACCGCGCTGTTTGCGGCGGCGGTAATGCTCTGCTCCATGCTGCCCGGTGCAGCGTTTGCGGAGGAACCCACACCGCAGCCCACCGAGGAAACCGTGCAGATGGAGCAGCAGACCGAGCCGTCTGAAACAGACAACGGCCAGACCGATGCCAGCAGCCCCGACCCCGGAGCAGCTACCGAGGAAAGCGCAGCACCAACCACGGATGAGCCTGCTGAAGAAAACGAGCCTTACACCTTTGACGGTGAGGTTTTGTATCAGGATATGCCGGACGCCCCCACAGGCTCCTACCTTGGCAGCTACGGTTTGCCGGTAGCGACCGGTGAGACCAAAATCGGGCTTGGCGCGTGGGATGCCGATTTAGAGCAGGATAGTTATCTGAGCGCCGAGGCGCTGGACAGCGACAACCTGACGCTGGCAACGCCCTTGCTGGAAGATACCGACTACGCCATTGTGCCGATTCTGGCGCAGGTGGAGTACCCTACCGACGGCAGCACCGTTGATCTGGTTCTGCCGGACAGCGTGACTCTGCTGGACTACTACGGCGAGCCCGCCAAGGATGCCGAAAGTCTGCTGCATAGCGAATACAGCGAAACCTCCGCTGTTGCGCTGGGCGTGTATGTGCAGGCGGATGCGGATTTTACCGCGCAGTTGGTTTACACCGCGCCCGACGGCAGCACGCAGACTAAAACGCTGTATGTCACCATTGACCGTGAACACACGGTGGCATCTCCGTTTGCTGATGCCGGTATTGCTGCCTACGGCGAACGCCCTATCCCCGACGTAACAAGCGGCAAAATCACCAAGGTCGCCAAAGTCAATGGCACTTGGCTGATTTGGTTCAACGGCGAACCCGCCTACTGCTGCACCCACGGTGCCAACGGTCAGCCTGCGGGATGCCCGACATACACCTATGTGAACACTTCCACGGTCAACGCAGACCAGTGCATCCCCGGCGACCACTACGGCAACCAGATTCGCATCTGGGGCGGCTTGAACCAGCTCGCTTTGAGCGATGCAGAGGATCTGCCCGCAGTTTTTTCCGCGGACGAGGGTGAAGAAACCTCTCTTTTGGATTTCTGTGCGTCAATTTATGACGATGTACAGATGTATATTATCGAAAACTTCCCTGAAAGCACTGCCGCGGAAATCTATCTTGCCTCTGCCGACGAGCTGCTGAACGGCGTCGAAACCTATGCCTCCGCCCGCGGATATTACACCTACATCTATAATCCCGGTCGCGCAGGGTGGCAGACCGTTGCCTTGATTGGTCCTGAGATCGGTGAGGAAGAACCTGAGCCGGAACCTGTTGTGCAGGAATACTACGCCAGCTGGGAGGCACCGGCTCAGACCGCCAGCGGAAGTTTTGATTTTTCCTATGGAATCCGCGCGGATAAGATCCAGCTGAAAACGCAGGAAAAGGTGGACGGCGCGACCATCGAGATCGAGCCCATCACCAAATCCGGCAGCATCGACGGCGGCAGCTGGTCTATCAGCCCTGCCGGAAAGCAAACTGTGACCACCAGCGGTCATACCGTCGATGACAACTACCAGAAGAACGGCGGCGACGCAGCCGCAAGCTGGAGTCTGCACTATGCCGTTACCAAAACATCGGGCACTCGCAATGGACAGGTTGGTCCTTTCACCACGCAGGAGGCTGCTGATGCGGCCGCCAACAGCGCCCGCGACGCCGCCATTGCGGAATTGCAGGGTGAGGCCCAGAACGCTGTCAACAATGCTATAGCAGCGGCCAAAGCGCAGCTGGGAAGCATCCAGTTCCGCTATGAGGAAAGCACAGTACCGTATGGATTCGGCAAGTACTGGGGCACGAACGGCAGCAGCCAAACGATTTCGGTACCCGCAAACACCAACAATGACTATGTCATGAAAAATGACGAGTGGAGTATGCAGGTCAACCTCAAGAAAACCGACAGCGAAACCGGCAGCCAGATCGCAGCCGATGCCCAGTATGAGATCTATCAGTGGGATGTGGTGACCGGCAAATACCAGCCCACCGGCGGCTACAACACCTACAGTGTGCAGCGGCAGGGAGATGGGACTTATGCGGTCATCAACAGCGCCGCGTATGCCGTCAATGACGCGATGTGCCACACGCTATATTACACCCAGCGCAATCAGGGCAAGTTTATCCTTGTGGAAACCAAAGCCCCTGCCGGGTATTTTGGTGACTGGACGGACATCGACCACCCCGGCACGGCAGGAACGCCCTTGGGCAAGCGTGCCTATTATATCGAGATTACGCAGGACAATGACAGTTCCGTGCTTTGGCTGGACAATGCCGACTACAACGCTGACATCCTGACCGCCGACAAGGGCGGTACCAAGCTGGTTACCGGTGGCGGTGTGGAAACAACCGTATCAATTTATAGCACCGCCAAAGATTCTACCCGCACTTACAACACCGACAACAGCGACAAAGCGGCCAACGAGGACAGCTACACCACCACCGCCACGGACGGCGTTATGAAAAATGACCGCACGTTGGGCGAAATCAGCATTTCCAAGGTGGACTTAGACGCCGTGAAGTATGTTGCAAATCACGGAAACGCCACGCTGGACGGTGCCGTGTACGACCTCTACGCTGCCGAGGACATCACCCACCCGGACGGTGTGACCGGCGTTGTGGACTACTCCAAAATCGTGGATGCAGACGGCAATCCCATCTGGCACACCACAATCCGCGACAACAGCGGGCAGTGGGTGTCTGATTATTTACCCGTTCTGAAAAAAGACCACCTTGTAGCCAGCGCTAAAATCGAGAATGGCTGGCTTTGCTTCAGCAATTTGTACCTCGGCAAATATTATGTCGTAGAGCGCTCCACCGGCGTGATTATCCCGCTGCGTGACGGCGCTCTTGCAGTTTCCGGCACCTATCCCACCGTGGACAGCCGCACCAAGGCAGCCACCGGGCAGACCGCCGCGCTTGCCAAGAACGGCAGCGGGCAGTACACGGATTGGGTGTACAAGAACCAGTTTTCTACAGTCTCTAAAGGTAAAGCGTTGGATGGCTCTTGGACTTACGATGCCTATTACCTGTCCTTTGCAGATGGCTACCTCTGCGATGAGCATAATTACTACATCACGCCTGCCTATTCTGATGAGGGTTGGTATGTAGAAAAGACCACCTTTGCCGACAATCGACAGGCAGCCGGTGAACAGATCGACAAGACCAGTTACAGCGCCAATTACCACATCCATGCGGACAATGCGCTGGCCGAGAGCCAAGACCAAGCGGCAAAAGGCAATGTAGAAATCAGTAAAATCGTATCCTCCAGCGGCCAAAGCAATGGACTGGAACTGGAGGGCGCGGGCTTTACCTTCTTCCTTGTGTCCGACCTGTCCAAACTGAAGCAGTTTGAGCAGACCCGCAGCGGCAGCTACACCCTGCAAAGCATTTTGGATGCCTACATTGATAAGACCTACGATAACGAGCATCCGAAGTGGGATTTTTCTGCGGAAACGCAGGCCATCGCAAAGACCTATGAGGTCAACGCTGACGAAATTGCCGCGTACAACAAAACGCTGACTGCCGCAGGAGAAAACAAGAACGGTAAGGGCGATGGCTGGCAGCTCACCGGCAGCGCCAACGAATACCAGCTTGCCGAAATCTTCAGCAATGACACCGGGAATATTCGTGTGCAGGGTTTACCCTATGGAACATATCTCGTTGTCGAAACAACTGTGCCGCACGACCTGTTCCAAGCTGAGCCTTTTATTGTCACCGTTGACCCCGAACAGGATAACAACCCGTGGGGCGCTATGGCCACTCCCAAGGACAGCGTAATGACAGGCTCTGACAGTTATCAGAAATTCACCGTACTGGACGAGGAAATCGAAGTTTATCTCCGCATCACCAAAGTTGACGAGGAAACCGGCAAACCGGTACTGCTGCCCGACACCGCTTTCCAAATCTACTGGCTGGACGAGCAGGGGCATTACCGTTATGACAGCAACGGCAACCCGAAACTCGTCACAATGACCGATACTGTCAACGGCCATCTGACAAAAGATGTAGACACTTTCCACACCAACAGCGAGGGCATCTTGACGCTGCCTGAAAAATTGCCGCTGGGTAAATATCGCATTGTGGAAGTCACCGGCCCAAACGGATTCTACAACGAATGGAAGGATACTGCAGGCTACGAAAACGGGATTCTGGCCGATGATGCAGATGGCAGTTTCTATGTGGACTTCACCATTACCACAGACCGCATTTATCAGGCAACCGGCGATAAAAACGAAAACGGCATGGACACGCTGGTAATTGGCGAAAAGTATTCCAACCATGAAACCCTTGGCAAGCTGACCATTCGCAAGACCGGCGAGGTGTTGACCGGCTGGCAGTCTGAGCCGGGCGGCATTGATCCGTGGATGACGGGCGAGGCGGAAAGCGGAAACTTCACCTACGAAACCCGCCCGCTGGCAGGTGCCGAGTATACCATCACGGCAGCCGAGGACATCTACACGCAGGATCGTCAGCTTGATAATTACGGCAATCGCACCCTCTGGTATGCCAAGGGCGATGTGGTGGCAGTGGTTATGACCGGCGACGGCACCGCCGATACTGCCGTCTTTGCCCCTGCGCGCACGGCGGCGACCTATGATTTTCTGTCCGTCATCCACGACGGCACCATCGGTGAAGTCAGCGTGACCCTGCCGCTGGGCAGCTATCACATTGCGGAAACCAAGCCGCCGTATGGCTATGCAGGCACGGACGCCACCTTTGATGTGACCCTTGCGTGGGACAACCAGACGCAGGAAATTGTTGCGACTGACGCTGTTGAATTCCATAACGAGCGCGAAAAGGCCAAAGTCGGCATCTACAAAACCGATCTGGAAAGTGGCAAATATCTTGCCGGTGCCGTGTTCAACCTGTATACCGCCGATGATATTTACGATGCAGATGGCAACCGCGTTTTTGCCGCCGGTGAGCTGGTGGCTACCAGCCCCGAAACCAATGCGGACGGGTACACCTACTTCGATTGCGATATTCCCATCCGCGGCGAAAAGTACGGCAGCAGCACCCACAAGGATGCCACCACCAACAGCGGCAAGTATATCGTCAAGGAAATCCGCGCCCCGCTGGGTTACTATGTCAACGAAGAGCCGCTGAAAGTCACCTTTACCTACGACGGGCAGGCTGTGCAGGTTTTGGAAAGCATCTGCACCGACAAACCTACCGAAATGTGGGTAAGCAAGCGCGATCTGACCAACGACGAGGAATTGCCCGGTGCCACTTTGACCATTAAAGACGCTGACGGCAACATTGTGGAAAGCTGGGTGTCCACCGACACGCCCCACCGCATCACAGGGCTGCACTTGGGCGATGCCTACACCCTGACCGAAACCCGCCCTGCCGATGGCTACGCGCTGGCGGATGAAATTACCTTCCGTCTGCTGCAAAAGGTGGACGAGAACGGCAGCAACCTGCAGGAAGTCGAGGTTTACTATTTGACCGAGAAGTCCCTGCTGTTCTGGACGTGGGATGATTGGAAACTGCTGGACGATGCAACCGTGATTATGCGCGATGACACTATCAAGGCAGAATTCTCCAAGAAAGATTTGACCACAATGAAGGAATTGCCCGGCGCAGAGCTGACTATTACCGACAAGGACGGCAAGAAAATCGACCGCTGGGTATCCACCGACAAACCGCACTATATCGAAAAGCTGCCCGCAGGCGATTACACGCTGACCGAAGTTAAAGCCCCTGACGGATACGCTTTTGCCGAGAGTGTACCGTTTACGGTGCTGCCCACCGGTGAGGTGCAGCAGTTTGAGATGCGGGACGATGTAATCAAGGTGGAAATCTCCAAGGTGGACATCACCACAAACAAAGAACTGCCCGGCGCGGAGCTGACCATTACCGACAAGGATGGCGAGGAAATTGACCGCTGGGTATCTTCCGACAAACCGCATTATATCGAAAAGCTGCCTGCCGGAGAGTACACGCTGACCGAGATCACGGCACCGGATGGGTACGATATTGCGGAGAGCATTCGCTTTACCGTTCTTCCCACCGGCGAAGTGCAAACTGTTGTGATGAAGGATGCCCGCACACCTGAGAGAACACCGCAGCCGGAAGAAACACCGCATCCCACGGAAACCCCGCAGCCGACCCCCAGCACCACGCCTGCGCCGACTCCTGCACCGCAGCCGATTATTCCCCAGACGGGCGATACTTTTCCGCTGGGGCTGCTTTTGGCGCTGGCGGGAATTTCCTTGGCAGGACTTGCGGCACTGATTTACAAGTGCGTCCACTGCAAATCCGTTGCCGAGCATGACGACGAAACGAAATAAGGAACACCAAAATGAACCATCCAACCACTATGGGTGACCCGCGAGGGCCACCCATTTTTTATGAGGAAATCGAATGAAGCATATTCTGACTTGCAGCTTTGGCAAAGACAGCATCGCCACGGCGCTGCTTGCCTTGCAGCACGGCGAACCGCTGGATGAACTGGTTTATTCCGAGGTAATGTTCAGCGATACCGTATCGGGGGAACTACCGGAGCATAAGCGGTTCATCTATGAAACAGCAATCCCGTATTTTGAAAAGCGCGGCATTCCCACAAGGGTCCTGCGCGGGCAAAAGACATATTTGGACTGCTTTTACCGCATCGTAAGCCGCGGCAATGCCGAGGGAAAGCTGGCGTCCTTTCCGTTGACCGGACGCTGCAGTATACAAAGGGACTGCAAACTACCGCCTATACGCACCTACCAGAAAACGCTGCCGCAGGACACCGTTTACTATCTGGGCATTGCCGCCGATGAACCGATACGACTGGCACGGCTTAAGACAAACCAAATCTCCCTGTTGGCAAAGTACAACCTGACCGAAAAAGACGCGCAGGCGATGTGCCAAGCCGAGGGACTGCTGTCCCCGCTATATGCGTTCACAGGGCGCGGCGGCTGCTGGTTTTGCCCCAATGCGTCCATGCGGGAACTTCGGCACCTGTACAACGCACACCCCGATCATCGCCGTCGGCGGCACCTGGATGTGCAAGAGCGACAAGATCAAGGCCGGTGCCTGGGACGAGATCACCGCTATGAGCCGTGAGGCCGTTGACGTTATGCTCGGCCTGGAGCTGGGCCACATCGGCATCAACTGCGCTGACGAGGCCGAGGCCGCCAAGACCGCGGAGACCATCGCCAGCCTGCTGAGCATGGCCGTCAAGCCCGGCAACTCCAGCATCTTCGTGGGCAAGAAGGAATTCGAGATCATGAAGAAGCCGGGCCGCGGCACCAACGGCCACATCGCCATCCTGACCAACAACGTTGACCGCGCCATCTACCACCTGGGCCAGCGCGGCGTCAAGTTCGACATGGACAGCAAGAACGTCAAGGACGGCAAGACCATCGCCATCTACTTTGCTGACGAGATCGCCGGCTTTGCCTTCCATCTGGTCCAGCGCTGATTTTGGCGTAAAACCACCCGTAAATCTGTAGGGGGCGGCGTCCCGGACGCCCCGCTCCCCTATTTTATAAAATTATTAAAGTAAAAGGAGTTCACCATGAAAGTCGTTACTTTTGGCGAATTGATGATCCGTCTGCAGCCGTTCAACTATGAGCGCTTTGTTCAGGCCAACAACCTGGAGTTCAGCTTCGGCGGCGGCGAGGCCAACGTTGCTGTTTCTCTGGCCAAC
>OGDY01001708.1_pt1 | contig 23323 bp, 18 predicted proteins | sample 1570341 | NCBI WGS metagenome assembly OGDY01 (sample SAMEA2581972, study PRJEB24529) | metagenome | biome: Human gut stool | place: China | collected 2011 | reverse complement strand
ATCTACAAAACGTGGATCTTTTGGATTTCTTTTTGTAAGTGGAGAAATTTCTACTGGATGACCATATAAGAATGTTGGTTGAATTAGTGTTTCTTCTACATATTTTTCAAAGAAAGAATTAATAATATGTCCAACTGTGAAGTGATCTTCTACTTCAATTTCATGTTCTTTAGCAAGTTCTTTAGCTTCATCTAAAGTCATCTCTTTACTAAAATCAATACCTGTTTGTTCTTTTATAGCATCTACCATACTAATTCTTTTCCAAGTACCATCTAGATTTATTTCATCACCGCACCAGTTATAAACCATTTTCCCCATAACATCAGTAGCAATCTTTTTATACATGTTTTCTGTTAAATCCATCATACCCTCTAAATCTGAGTATGCTAAATAGGCTTCCATTAGAGTAAATTCTGGATTGTGCTTTGGATCCATTCCTTCATTTCTAAAGGTTCTTCCAATTTCATAAACAGCTTCCATACCACCAACTAATAATCTTTTTAGTGGTAACTCTAAAGCTATACGTAAATACATATCTAAATCTTGTGTATTATGATGTGTAACAAATGGACGAGCGGATGCTCCTGTAAGAAGTGTTGTTAAAACAGGTGTCTCAACTTCAACAAATCCTTGGCTATCCATAAAGTTTTGAATACATCTAATAATTTTTGGACGAGTGAAAGCAACACGCTTAGAATCTTCATTCATGATTAAATCTACATATCTTCTTCTATATCTTTCTTCGATATCAGTTAAACCATGGAATTTTTCTGGAAGTGGTTTTAATGCTTTTACTAAATGAGTATATTTTAAACATTTAATAGTTACTTCTCCGGTTTTTGTTTTCATAACTTTTCCATATACTCCAACAATATCACCTAAATCGGCGCTTTTAAATAAATTATAAGTATCTTCTCCAACATCATTTATAGAAATATAAATTTGAATTTTTCCTTTTTTATCTTGAATTGAGAAGAAAGATGCTTTACCCATTTTTCTAATAAACATAATACGACCTGCTACAGTAACAGTATCATCCATATTTTCAAAGGCATCATGTTCTACATCTTGATATTTTTCTTTAATATCTTCTGAATAGTCAGTACGCTCAAATCTATGTCCAAATGGATCAAGACCTAGTTCTCTTAAATTTTCTGCTTTTTGTCTTCTAACTAATTCTTGCTCAGTTAATTCTCTCATTATTTCACCTCTAAATTTTCATCTACTACCAAAGTCTTACAAACAATGTCATGTAAAGCTTTTTTGTCTTTCCTATATAATATCATAAAAATGCTTGTAATTACTAGTAAAAATTGAATAAAACTTAAAATTGATATTGTTATAAAATATGCTGTATCTTTAATTAAAAAGATAAGTGCTAGTTCAATAAATGTCATAGCAATACCGTTAGATAGTAAACTTCTTAACGCTAAATCGTTAATAGTTAATTTATCATCTTCTTTAACAATTTTTATTTTCATCATCTTTTTACCTATTGTTTGACCATTGTAATAATAAGGTAAAATAACAAAATAACCAATCATTAATATTAAGCTAAATAAATTTTGTAAAAACATTTCTTTACTTATTAAATATTCAATAGATGAATATTGATTAAAATATTCTTTCATTGTTATAGTTTTATTGATAAAATTTTCGCTTATTGTATTAAGTTGATTATTTAAATTAATTAAATTATTACTTTCTTTGATAAACATTGTTAAAACTGAAAAAATTAATGATACTATAACAGCATCTAAAATATATGCACCAAGTCTTTTACCAAAATTACTCTTATTCATATTTTCCTCCCTTAAAATTATCTAAAATATTAAATAATTCTTCCTTTGTTTTTATTTTACTCAATTCACTTCTTATCTTACTAGCATTTTCTACTCCCTTAAAATACCAAGCCGCATGACTACGCATTTCTAGAAGGGCTACTTTTTCAGGTTTTATTTCTAAAAGATAATTTACGTGTTTTTTTATCATGTCTATTTTATCTTCTAGAGAAACGCTACTAGGTTCTTTACCATTTTCTAAGTATTCAACCGTTTCCTTTATTAACCATGGATTACCTAGTACTCCTCTTCCTATCATAACAGCATCACAACCTGTTTCATCAAGCATTCTTTTTGCATCATAACAACTAGTTATGTCACCATTGCCGATTACTGGAATTGATACATTTTCTTTTACTTCTTTTATTATATTCCAATTAGCTTTACCAGTATAACCTTGACTTCTAGTTCTTGGATGAACAGTAATCGCACTCGCACCAGCACGTTCAATAATCTGCGCTATTTCAACAGCATTAATACTCTTTTCATCCCAACCACTTCTTATTTTTACAGTGACTGGAACTGGAACTGCCTCTACTACAGCTTTTACTATTTCATATACTTTATCGGGATTTTTTAAAAGGGCACTTCCCGCTTGCGCACGAACAGCAACTTTAGGTACTGGACATCCCATATTTATATCTATAATATCTGGTTTCATATGCTCATATATATACTTAGCAGACGTAATAAATGATTCTTTATCACTACCAAATATTTGTTGAGAAATAGGTCTTTCAAAATCAGTCATATAAAGCATTTCTATTGTTTTTTCATTACCAAAACTTATAGCCTTATCACTAACCATTTCAGCCTCAATAAGACCACAACCCATCTCTTTAATAATTCTACGATAAGCACTGTTACATATGCCTGCCATAGGCGCTAAAACAACCTGATTTTTAATTTCTACATTACCTATTTTCCATTTCATATATTTCACCTAAACTTGTAATAATTAACATATCAATTATACTATAAATCATATAAATAAGAAAGTAATTTAATTTATTTAAAAGAAATTACAAAAAAGATGCTTAATTGCATCTTCTACTTTCTTATTAAACTTACTCCTGTCATATCTTTTGGTTTTTTGATATTTAAAAGTTCTAGCATTGTTGGCACTACATCACAAAGTGAACCTTTTTCTAATTTAAATCCTTCTTTTGTTATAATAAGTGGAACTAAACTAGTTGAATGGGTTGTAACTGGATTATCATTTTCATCTAACATATAATCACAATTACCATGATCAGCGATTATAACCATTGTTCCATCTAATTCTTTTACTTTATTGTAAAGTTTACCTAAGCAATCATCTAAAGCTTCTACTGCTTTTACCGTAGCGTCATAAACACCGGTATGTCCCACCATATCTCCATTAGCATAATTTAAAATTACTATGTCATAATCATTTAACTTTGAAATCAATGTATCTGTAATTTCATATGCGCTCATTTCTGGTTTTAAATCATACGTAGGAACTTTAGGTGATGGTATTAAAATACGATCACAATTTTTTAATTTCATTTCTTTTCCACCATCAAAGAAATAAGTAACATGAGCATACTTTTCCGTTTCAGCTATTCTAAGTTGTTTTAATCCTAATTTTGAAATATATTCCCCAAAAGTATTTTTTAGTTGTGGCATTTCAAAAGCATTTTTAAATATAACTTCATCACTTACAGGTAACATTGTTACTAATTTAATATTATGAAGATGTGTGTGTTCAAATTTTTTGTTTTCCGGATTTGTTAAAGCTCCCAATAACTCTCTTAATCTATCTGCACGATAATTAAATGTTATTAAACCATCACCATCTTCAATTATTCCTTGTTTATTTATAATAGCTGGAACAATAAATTCATCACCAATGTTTCTTTCATAATTTTTTTGCATAGCTTCTTCAAAAGAATAATATGTTTCTCCTATTCCATCAACAATTGCTTGATATGCTTTATCAATTCTATCCCAGTTATTATCTCTATCCATAGCATAATAGCGTCCTGAAATGGTTGCTAATTCACCAATACCAACTTCATTTATTTTATCTTGAAGTTGTCTTAAAAATTCAATGCCTGAATCTGGTTTAGTATCTCTACCATCAGTGAAAGCATGAATATACACTTTATTTACTCCGTATAATTTGCACATGTCAAGTAGAGCGAATAAATGACTTATTTGAGAATGTACACCACCATTACTTACAAGGCCTAAAAGGTGTAAACTACTTTGATTTTTTTTGACATGTTTAAATACTTTTAGTATTTCTTTATTATCAAAAAAGGTTTTATCATCTATTTTACTAGTTATTAATTGTTGAGGCTGATAAACCACACGTCCTGAACCAATATTTAAATGACCTACCTCACTATTACCCATTTGTCCTTTAGGAAGACCTACAAATTCACCACTAGCGTTTAACAAAGTATGGGGAAAAGTTCTACTTAAATAATCAAAATTAGGTTTATTAGTATTCATAAAAGCATTACCATGTAATTCTTTTCTTATTCCGACTCCATCTAATATACAAAGTACTAACGGTTTCATTCTATCATCTCCTATTTTTATTATAGACTAAAAAAAAAAAGAAAACAATTATTTAATTAAATTAATTGCTTTTTTTACATATTGGGGATAATTATTGTCTATTGTTACTCCATCTTTTATCACTTCAAAATTAAATTCTTTAGAAGTTATTATTTCTCCATCAACATTACAAATTAATTCTTCATCAGAAACTATATTTAATTTTTGAACTAAATAATAATCTAAAAGTGGATCATCAATGTGTTTTTCTTTAAGTACTTTTAATAAAAATTTTACTATGTCTCTTCTATTAAAAAAAGGCGCTTTTAATACATTTAAATAATCATTTTTTAAATCATAATTAGGATTAATCGGAACTCCATTACCATAGTATTTACCATTACCAATAACAAGAACAGTAGATTTATTTTTTATATTATCCATAGTATATTCTATTGCTTGATTATTTTTTAAAATATCAAGAATTGCTCTAGGATATACCAACATCTTTTTATTTTTGTTCTTTAATTCATTTGCTTTATTAGCAACTCTAGCATCAAATCCTAGGGATGCTATATTGATAAACTTATGACCATTAACAACTCCTAGATTAATTTTTTTAGTGCCTTTAATATTTTTGCTAACACGATAAAAATCATTACCTGAACCAGCAGGAATTATTCCTAATTTAGTATTATTCTTAATACCATTTATTATTTCATTTAGTGTGCCATCACCACCGACACTATATATAGTTGCATCTGGGAATTGTTCAGAATAAAATACTGCTAAATATTTTGCAACATTTTTATCATATGTATAATTCCACAATAATTCGTTTTCCATATTGTCTTCTTGTGCAAATTTTAAAATATTTTTAAAAATTATTTCTGCTTTACCATTTCCTGCAACTGGATTTACAATAAATATATATTTGATATTCCCCATAATTTATTTTCCCCCTAAATAAATTATAGCATATTTTTTATCTAAACACTACCAACCTTATAATAATCTAATCTCAATTTATCTGCTATAGTTACAATAAATTCAGAATTAGTTGGTTTAGCTTTATCGATATCTACACTATGTCCAAATATTTCTTCCATTAAGTCCCAGCTACCTCTATTCCAACTAACTTCGATAGCATGTCTTATAGCTCTTTCAACTCTTGATACTGTTGTATCATATTTTGTTGCAAGTTCTGGATATAGTTCTTTAGTTATTCCACCAATTGTTTCAGGATGATCAAAGATTATTCCTATTCCTTCTCTTATATATTGATAACCTTTTATATGAGATGGTATACCAAGTTCATGAAGAATCTTTGTAATTGATACTTGTAAATTACTATTATAAAAATCAATTTCTTTCTTTTTAGTTTGTTTATTTTTAGCTGTATCTAAAATTCTTTTTTCTAAATCAGAAAGTTCAAATGGTTTTAAAATGAAATAATTTACTCCAAACTCAGCTACTTCTTTAATTACTTCACTAGCATTATAACTAGTTTCTACTATTACTTTTTTGTTTATACCTCTTTTTTGCATTTCTTCTAAAACATATAGCCCATCTTTTTTAGGCATGATTAAATCTAGTAAGATGATATCATAATCATTTTGTTTTTCTTCTATTAACTTGATACCTTCCGCTCCATCATATGCTGTTATGTCTAGACTAATATTTTCATTATTACTAAAATATTCTTCTACCATCTTAACTAAATTAACATTATCATCTACCATTAATAATTTGATTTTATCCATATTCATTTTCTCCTATCATATCTGTCTTACTTATTATACTACTATTTATTTAATTTACGCTAGAACGAAAAATAGCTAGTTTTGTCGATTTTTGTCGAAAAAAATAAAAAGAAGTTATTCACTATCAATAACTTCTTTAATTTTTAAAAATTCTTGAGCATTTGTTGCACTTGAACCAATCATTATTCCATCCAAACACTCTATTTTATTTATTTTTTCTATATTATTTATATTAATACTTCCACCGTATAAAACTTTTATATCTGTATCATATATTTTTTTTATTAATTCTTTTATATACTTTACAGTATTACGTATCTCAGCCATTGTTGGAACTCTATTAGTTCCAACAGCCCATATTGGTTCATAAGCAATTATTATTTTAGAAATATTTTCTTTGTTTACATTACTTAAGCAAGAAACTAACTCACTTTTTAAAATTTTATTTGTTTTCAACAAATTTTTCTCTTCATTAGTTTCACCGATACATAAATTAGGTATCATATTATTTTCAAATAAACAATTTATTTTTTTACCTATTGCTTCATTATCTTCAAAATAATTAATTCTTCTTTCGCTATGTCCAACTAAAGAGTATTTAATACCTAATGAAGATACTTGACGAGCAGAAATTTCCCCTGTATAATTTCCACTATTTTCTTCACAAATATTTTGTGTTCCTATACTGAAGCGATGTTTTAAAAAATAAGGAATGTAAATAGAAGATGGACAAATAATAACATTAGAATCATTAATTTTTCCAACAATATTTTTTAAATACTCACCAACAGCTTGAGCATTCATATCCATTTTTAAATTTGCCACTATTATTTTTTTATTTTCCATTTTCTTTCTCCTTTTTTCCTATATTTAACATTACCCCACCTATTATCATACCTAAATAATAAGTTATAAAACGCCATATTATCATAAGTGCCGTTAATTTGCTTCCTGTTATAAAATTCCCAAAAAATGAAACAAATGAATATTCTAATCCACCCGTTCCACCAGGGAGAGGAATAAACGAACCAGAAACCATTATGTATGCCGTTGTAATAATAGATATTCCTAAATTAATATCATAAATCCCCATTCCACACAAAAGCGCTAAAGGAATAGAATAAAAGCTTATTAAACCAAATAATTGATATAAAATAGCTATAAATAAAGTTTTTTTATCTTTTAAAAGTAAATAGGTACCTTCTTGAAATTCATCAATACTATCATTTAATTTTTTTGAGATTTTTTCTTTATCTTTAATTATTTTTAATTTTACGCCTATTTTGATAATAAAATTAATTATTTTTTTATTAAAATTTTTAGTTATAGTTATTAAAAAAAGAAAAACTGCAACTAAAGTATTAACTAAAAATCCTAATACTACTAATATTTTTAAAAAGTTCATTTGATTAAAAAGATGAAATATTTTATTACATAAAATAGCTATCAATCCAAGAAAAACAAGAGCAAATTGATAACAAACAAAAGTTTGAATAGAAACGTTAGTACTATCAACAATTGTTAGTCCTTCTTTTTTTAAAGCATAAATTTGATAAGGTTGACCTCCTGAAGATGAAGGTGTTATTCCATTAAAAAATTGTGTTATTACATTTAATCTAAATATTCTGCTAGCTTTAATATTTTTTTTAAATTTCTTTGTAATTAACTCCATTGCTAAAGATGAAAATAACCAATATCCTATTAGTAATAAAAGAGCTACTATTAACCATAAAAAATTTAAATTTTTCATTTGATTAATAGTTTCAAAAAAATTATCTTTTAAAGAAAAATATAAAACAATAATTGTCAATAGTACTATGATGCAAAAATTAAACTTTTTGTTTTTTATTAGTTTCTTCATATTCAACTGAACCAATACTTTCTAATTTTCCATGAATACGATTATGTAAATATATATTCATCGCTTCATCTATATTTAAATTATTTAATACAAATTGTTCTATTTTGCTAAATGATATTGTTCCATCTTGATTTTTTATATAATCATCTAGATGAAATCTAGAGCCAGAAGATGTTGGAATAGCAAATCTTCTTTTTTTTATATTTGTCAAAGTATGACCAATAATTTTATCATCACTCCAAGCAAAAGATATATCATCAACAGTAAATTCTTTGTATTCTTTTTCTTCAAAATTAATAGGGTTTACCAATACTTTTGAATTACCATTAATAGCTAACTCTAAAAAGGAAATTCTAGCATTATTTTCTTTTAATAGATTGTAATAATCTTTAAAAGCTTGACTATTAATATCAATCCCAGATTTTATTTTTATAATTTTATTTATCATTTATAATATCAACTCCTGGTAAAATTTTACCTTCCATTAGTTCTAAAGAAGCTCCTCCACCTGTAGAAATGTGAGTAAAACTGTCTTTAAAACCTAAAGATATAACAGCAGCAGCTGTATCTCCTCCACCAATTATAACACTAGAATCCAATTTTGACAAAAATTCACATAGTTTTCTTGTTCCTTCTTGGTAGTTTTTTATTTCACACATACCAACCGGACCATTCCATATTACAGTTTTACATTCGCTTAAATATTCACAAAATAACTTAACTGTATTAAAACCAATATCTAATCCTATATCATCAGTTTTTAAATCAGTAATAAATTTATTCTGAAATGATGAATCTTCATCTATTTTTTTACTACAAACTGTATCAATTGGCAAAATTATTTTGTCAGGATATTTACTCATAATTTCTTTACAAAAATAAATATTTTCTTCATCTAATATTGATTTACCTATCTCTATATCTTTGGCTTTTAGGAATGTAAAAGCCATTCCTCCACCAATTAATATGTAATCAGCTTTTGTAACAAGATTCTCTATAACCTTTATTTTATCATTTACTTTAGATCCTCCTAAAATAACTGCAAAAGGACGTTTAGGATTTTCTAAGGTATTACCTAAAATATTTAATTCTTTTTCTACTAAAAAGCCTATACCACTTGGAAGATGTGACGCTATACCAACATTAGAGGCATGTGCTCTATGGCAAGTACCAAAAGCATCATTAATAAATATATCACCTAACGAAGCCCAGTATTTTCCAAGTTCCAAGTCATTTCCACTTTCTTTTTTACCTTCAACATCTTCATATCTAGTATTTTCTATTAATAATACATCTTGAGGTTTCATGTTATTAATTGCTAGTTCTAACTTTTCACCACGAGTTACATTAATAAAAGTTACTGATCTTTTTAATAATTCACTCAATCTATCACTTACAGCTTTTAAAGATTTATCTTTTTTATCTTCTTCGGTTTTTACTCTTCCAAGATGAGACATCAAAATTACTTTAGCATTATTATCTATCGCATATTTAATTGTTTCTAAACTTTCTTTAATACGATTATCATCAGTTATTTTACCATCTTTCATTGGTACATTAAAATCACATCTAATAATTACTTTTTTATTATTTAAATCATAATCTCTTATTGTTTTTTTCATATTATTCTCCAAATCTCTCTTTATCAAGATTATATAACGCTTTTATTTCTTGTGCTGATAAAGCACGATTATAAATAAGCATATTATTTATTTTTAAATTATAAAGGGCTGGGCTTATTTGTATTTGATTATAAATTATAGTACTTAAGCTTAAACCGGTGGCTGATGAAGCATTTGATAAAAGCTCACCATTAAGATAAACTCTTCTAGTTGTTAAGTCTTCTTGAACAAACGTAAGAGTATAATTTTTATTTTTTTCTAAAGAAGTTGCATATAAAACAGTATTATTTCCATTTCCATAAAATAAGAAAACATTTAGTCTAAAAGCAAATCTACTTGCTAATGTTAAACTATTATTTGAACTATTATAATTATATAAATTTAAAGGCCAAGTGTAGTCACTACCACCACTGCCTAAATCTTCCAAACTTTTAACATTGAAACTAACTGTTAACCCATCTGTAGAATATGTTTTATTTAAATTTATAGAAGAAATTCCTTTCCTTTCAAATAACATTCCACTTTCTGTCCAAGTCGCATTAGTTCCAAAATCATAATCTACTTCATATGTGTTATTTACAAATTTATTTTTTCCTGGATATTTAACAGCATCATAATGTATTATTAAGTTATCTTTGTTATATTCTGATATGTCATTATAATACTCTTGAACCTCAAAAGAATACGTACTATCCATATTTTTTGTGGCCTTGATTCTAGTATCTCTCGATATTTTTTTATCATTATTAGGGTTTGTTATAACATCTTTAATGTATCCCGCATCTATAATATCACCTAAACTAAAGTATGTTATATCACTATCTTCATTAAATGTAATTTTTCCTTTTTGTAATTGATCAACAAGATAGTTTTCCGAAACTAATTTTAAATTAGTAATATAGTTATCATACTTCTTTTGTTCATTTCTTTTTAATGTTTTAGTCATAGAAGGAACTGCTACTAAAAGGATTAGTCCTAATGTTGCAATTACACCAATAACTTCAATTAAAGTAAAAGCTCTTTTATTTTTCATAATTATCACCATACTCATTATATCAATTTTTTTCAATATAAAAAAGAGTTCTTACACTCTTTTTTATTTTTTCATTAAATATTTAGCAGTTCTAACCATTTGAGAACTGTATCCCATCTCATTATCATACCAAGCAACTACTTTGACTAATTGTTTTCCATCTACTTCTAAAACATTAGTTAAAAGTCCATCAACAAGTCCACCTAGATGTGAGCCAATAATATCTGTAGAAACAATTGGGTCTATCGTAAATCCTAATGTTTCATTAGTATGACTTTTTATTACATTATTTATTTCTTCTACTGTTGTATTACGTCCTAACTCTAGTGTTAAATCAACAACTGAGCCAGTAGGAGTTGGAACACGCAAAGCACTTCCATCTAACTTTCCAGCAAGATCAGGAATAACTAGTCCCAAAGCACTAGCTGCTCCCGTAGAAGATGGTACTATATTCATTGCCCCAGCACGACCACGGCGAGCTTTAATTCCTTTTTTATGCGCTACATCAAGAATTGTTTGATCATTAGTATATGCATGAACTGTAGTCATATATCCTTTTACTATTTTAAATTCGTCATTAATTACTTTAGCAACTGGAGCAAGACAGTTTGTTGTACAACTTGCAGCACTTATAATTTGTTCCGTTCCATCTAAAATATCTTCATTAACATTATAAACAATTGTTTTTAAATCTCCTTTAGCAGGTGCGGAAATAATAACCTTTTTAGCACCAGCAGTAATATGAGCCATTGCTGTTTCTTTTTTTGTAAAATGTCCAGTACATTCAAATACTTCATCAACACCTAGTTCATCCCAAGGTAAATTAGCAGGATCCATTTCAGCAAATACTTTAATTCTTCTATCTCCTACAATAATTTCATTACCTTCAAAACTTATATCATTAACACGATAATTACGATGATTAGTATCATATTTTAAAAGATATGCAAGTTGTTCAGCGTCTGTTAAATCATTAATTGCTACTACTTCAAACTCAGGATCTTCTTCCATAATTCTAAATACTAATCTACCAATTCTTCCAAAACCATTAATTGCTACTTTTATCATTATGTTCCTCTTTTCTATTTTTACAATTACATTTTAACAAATTTTAAGTATTTTGTCACTTTTTTTCATGTATAAATTTACTTTATTAACACTATTATAACATTAGGAGATGATAAAATGATTATACCTACTATTGTGGAAAAAAATAATAACTATGAACGTGCTTATGATATTTATTCAAGACTTTTAAAAGATAGAATTGTAATTCTTGGTGGTGAAATCACTGATGAAGTTGCTAATGTTGTTGTAGCAGAACTTTTATATTTAGATTCTATTAATAATAATGACATTAGTTTATATATTAATTCCCCAGGGGGATCAGTAACTGCTGGTATGGCTATATTAGATACTATGAACTTTATTAAAAGTGATGTATCTACAATTTGTATTGGGATGGCTGCTAGTATGGCTGCATTTTTATTAAGCTGTGGAAAAAAAGGAAAAAGGTGTTGTTTAGAAAATAGTGAAGTAATGATTCACCAACCTTTAGGGGGCGCACAAGGTCAAGCTACAGAAATAAAAATATATGTCGAAATGAAAAATAAACTTAATAAAATGCTTGCTAAAAATACTGGTCAAAAGATAGAAAAAGTTGAACTTGATACTGAAAGAGATTATTTCTTAGATGCTCATGAAGCTCTAGAATATGGTATTATTGATAAAATACTTTAATGTATAAAAAAAGTTTATAAAGATTTTTTATAAACTTTTTGTGCATCTATTCTTTCATTTAATTTATCGCTATAATCAAGTCTTAAACCAGAATTATCTTTTATATTATATAACATAAAATCTTCCAAAATATAAAAGTTTTTCATTTTAAATATTTGAACAAATTCTTTTATAGGAATTGTTTTTTTATAAACTATATTTCCATCATTACCTATATCAACAAAAGTAATATCTTTTTCAAGAGCTTCTCTGTTATCGTAAGCATCTATATAAACACGTCCGTGTGCAATAGCATTTCTAATATGCGTTATAGTGTCAACATTTTTGATAAATAAATCTTTATCTAAGTTTTCTAAAAAATACTCTGAATTAACACTTTGTCTCCAATATCCGTTCAAATGGTTTAATGCATCTTTTATCATTTCTTCAAATTTAGTTATTTTTTCTGGATCCTGCTTTTCCACTGGAACGCTTTCCAAATATTTTTGCTTTATCTCCATTACTTTTCTTGCAGCATCAAAATATTTTCTCTCATTTGAATCAGAATTATATTTTTCTAAATTAGCTATATATGAATCAAACTTATATTCTATTTTTGAATCATCACAATGCAAATTATCAATTTCTAATTGTGAAAAATCCAAATAATTACCATTAGCTAATTTAGCTATTGTGTAATCTCCTAATAATCTATAACCATTTTCTAGTCCATATTGATATAAAGCATTAAAACCTCCTATGTATGTTGAAACTAAAGCATCTTCATAATTATTTAAAATTAATTTGGAAACTGTATCCACAGCTTCTCTATACCTAGGATCTTGATTTATTACCTCTAAAGCTTTATAAACACTCATTTTATGAGATGCACGTTTTATTTTAATAAGAATCAGGTTTAAAGCAATTCCTTCCAAGCAATGTGATTTCATTACATCTTTATTTTCATAGCGACTTATCAATTGTTCTATTGTTGCACTAATGTATTTCTTTTTACCTTTTTTTAGCAATTTGTTGTTACTACAATAATAATCTATCACATTTGAAAAATATTCTTTATCATTTAATTTTTCAAAGTTTATTTCTAGTTTCATTCCAACAGAATCTAAATCATATTTAGCCTTTACTCTTTTCAAAACTTCAACACTATCCATTTTAGGATAATCTCTCATCAATTTTAATATGCATTTATTTACTTTATCATATAAATCAACATATTTTTGATCCCTTTTCTCTTGTGGTTTATCTTTTACAGAACACACTGTTATTTTTGATAAATATTTAACAATGTTTTCATCACTTAATTCCATTTTACGATAAGTATCGGTGTCATATGTATTAATTATGGTATGACTATTAACACCATATAATTTATTTTTTTTATATGACATAGTAAAGCTATCAATAAACTTAATTAATTTATTTATACTAATCTTTGCTTCAATATTTTTTTCAGTAAAGCATATATTACCATCTTTAACTATATAATCACCATGTGCTAACTTATTCCTTACTTTATCAATTAATGCATCACTACTTCCATATGAAAGGCCACCGGGAAGATAATATCTACCGTCTTTCTTTTCTGAGATAATTAAAGCCAACTTTTCAACAAAGTTTGAATTTAATAAAATCTTTGCGGATTTAATACCATCTTTTTCAGTAATTTCAATATATTCATCTATTACTGTTGTAAAAAATAATCCTATAAATATGGCATATAATTTATCAAAGTCAACATATTTATAATCCATTCTATCATCATCAATATTTTCTAGAAAATTACCATATTCAAGAAAAGAACACATTGTAATATACATTTCTTTTAATTTAATATCGTTATCCACCATAATAAACTCCCCTTAATTGAGATATATGGTAACACATTTGTAGATTTTTAGCAAATAGAATTGTTATTGTTTTTTTGTCGCAGAAAAACGCTAATACAAAAACTTATAAATATAAATTTAGTACTAACGTTTTTTAATTTTATTTTTTAAATAATTCTTCTACAACTAAATCTCTTGAGTGTAAATTATTATTTTTTCCTAATAATAAATTTTCATAAAATTTAATTAAGAAACTACTATCTTGTTTTATATTTAAATAATTATTAAAATAATTACTTCTTACTAATGCATTTCTATAATAAACAGATTTATCTTTAAACGTCTTATTATCTACATTGTATCCAAGCGATATTAAATACTTTTCTATAAACAACGCTGTTGTTCTTGTGTTACCTTCTCTAAAAGGATGGATTTGCCATATCCTTGAAGAAAATTCAGCTATATTATTAACAACATCAACTATGTTCATATCTTTATAATTTTTATTCTTTTCTAAAGATATATCATAATCTAATGATTGTTCCAGTAATTTACAATCACCATACGCTACTGAATCATTATTTAGTATTCTCTCATGTTTAAAAAAATCTACCCTTCTAAATTTACCTGCAAAATCATAAACATCTTGAAATAGATATTTATGAATATATTTTAAATAGTCAATTGATAATTCAAAATTATCTTCTTGTAAAAGTTCTACAATTCTAGTTGATACTAAGTCACATTCTAATTCATCATAGTTTACCTCGTTTATTTTTTCTTTTTCAGAATAATATTGTTTTAACTCTTGTTCAACTTCATAAACTGTTTTCTCACCAGTTACATTTTCTTGTAATAATTGTTCTAAATATTTTGATGGTTTCAAGTTATCAACGTCTTGAAGTCCAATAGCCATATCCCATTCTAATTGTTTTGCATAGTTTTTAGGTGTTTTTGTTTCTATATAGTCATTTATACTTGAATCTAATTCTTTCTCAGACATTTTAGCACCTCCACACACAATCATTTTACCATAAATCATTATTTTTGAAAAAAACTTTTTTAAAATCTTCTCGATCTGTGGCAAAAAACTATTAATTACTATCAAAAATAATAATACTAAAAGTGCAACAAAATCTTTCACATCATAATTCAAAAAGGAATTATCAGAAAGTTTTGAAATATTTTTTTCAATAGTAATAAATGAATAAACTAAAGAAATATTTAGTATAGTTTGAAAAATTATATTTAGCAACTCATATTTTTTATGTTTTTTTCTTTCTTTATATTCTGAATGAACACTAGTTAATGCAAAGAAAAAATATGATCCAATAATACCTATTCTTAATTCTTTATCATTTTTTAAAAAAACAATAAATGCGACAAATAACAAATTCAAAATAAAATTTTCATTTAAAAATTTACTAATTTCTTCCAAAAAAATTTTAATACATGATTTAAACTCAATATATCTAGTACTAAAATAATTAATAAAAATAACAAAAGACCAAAATGCCCAATGATATAACAAATTAAATAAAATTCCTTTTGTGTTATTTGCTGATGACGGATTGTCAAAAAAGAATTTTAAGAAAAAAACTAAAAAAAATACCCAAAACATTTTATGAATAAATATAAAATGATTACAATTTGCTCATTATCTATTGTATGTATATTAATATTGAGCTTATTGTTACCATTAACAACGAGTGCAAATGATGAAGAAAGTATAGAGTTAAAATTACATTATGAAAAATCATCTGTAACAGTAAATATTGCTGTTAATTCAGAAATATATACAGGAGTTGTATGTAAATATATTGAAGTAGACAATATATTAGAGTATGATGATTTGTCATATCAAACAAAAGAAAATGGTAAAACTTTAAATTTAAATAAGTTAGAAAATGATAATTATACTACTACAATTGAAAATGTATCAAAAAGATATATAGTAGTATATGCATCAATAGGAAATTGTAGTTTATGTGATTACATAGATTGTAAATCAAACAGTAAATCAACAGAACAAACAGAAACACCAAAACAAAATGATGGACAAGCAAAAAATGAAAATACAACAACAGAGCCAGAAACACCATCACAAAACGAAAATACAACAACAGAGCCAGAAACACCATCACAAAATGAAAATACAACAACAGAGCCAGAGACACCATCACAAAACGAAAATACAACAACAGAGCTAGAAGTACCATCACAAAATGAAGATACAGCAACAAAACCAGAAACACCATCACAAGATACATCATCTGAAACAACAAATAAAAAAACATCAAACAGGACTGTAAAAAATAATACAGAAAATAGTATTTTATTAGATACAGGGGAAAGCACCAAATCCGTATATTTATTGGACAAGAATAATGCAAAATCATATTTTTATAGTAATGAGATTTTAAAAAACAAGTTAATAATACAAAGTAAATATACAAATAAATTAAAAATAAAATTTGCAAGTCCATATAGTTCAACAAAATCTTTAAAAAGTATGGTATTTTCAAAATTTGTATTAAATTATGAAGAATATCAAAATACAGAAGATAAAAGTAATTATGAAGGAATTTTAAGTTTTCCTGTTAAATTATAAAATCCAAAAATTTACAAACTCAAAAGGAGGTGGAACATGGAAGATTTAGAAAAAGATATACCTAATGTTAAGAAAAAAATAAAAAATGTTTTAAAGTCTGTATTTAAAGCAAAAAAACTTCTTATTGTTATTATAATTATTCTTGTACTAATTTTTATTTCTGCAATGGATTATTTTAAAGTAATTAATGATGGAGAAGAATGGCAGACTAATGATAATGACGCAAAAAGAGGTTCAACAAGATACGAAAGTAATGTTTCACCAACTGTTTATGATGATGGCAGTGGCGGAGGATTAAAGGTTGATAAAAATGCATTAATTAAAGATGCATTAATAGATAGAAAATTCTCTGAAGATAAAATTAGTGGTATGACAGACGAGGAAATTATTGATGTTTTGAAAATCAATAAAAAGTTGAAAAAGAAACCCAAAGTTACAAGTTTAGATGAATTAACTGAAGCAGAAATATTATGGTGTATGGATGATGTTTACTCTGATTATTTAAAGAAACCAGAAGAACTAGAAAAATTACTAAATGCGGAAATTATAACTCAATACCCTAAAATGGGAGACGGAGCAACTGATGCAAATGGTAAGAAAAAATTGGATGGTATAATTCAGTTCGAGAGGCACCAACAAAATGGTTCAAGTAAAATGTTGAAATTTATTAAAGCAGAAACTTTTAATAGTTATGTTAGCAATGGCGACGATAAGGCTTTAGATTATTTCACTTTAGATGAGGAACAAAATGCGGTTATTGCTTACAAGAATACAACTACAGAAACCCTTGAATCTAATGATAGTAAAATGGTTTTAAGTGATTATGCACCTGACTTAAGCGAAAGTGATAAAGGTTCAGATGGTAATTATAAAAAAACAACTGTATCTATTGGAACTGAAAAAATTAATTATAAAAATGCAACTCAAAAATATGTAATGCCTTTTAAATATTTATGGTCATTATTGGTTATTGGCAGAGATAGAAATTTTGTTTTAGAACTTGCAGATTTGGTTGAAAATAGTAAAATCACAATATCTATTTATGATAATGTTACAACCACAACTGATACTGATGTGTTTACATATAAAAAGCAAAATAGAACTGATACATATGTTGAAGTAACGCCATCTACTACTTATGGTGTGAAAAATGTTCCAACTAAAGGGTACTGGTGGCCGGATGATAAAGCAACTTCTTCTGTTGGAATAAAGAAAGATCCGGATGTTGAGACAGAAGATACTGATTATAAAATCACACATACTGTTGTCAATAAAATTAATAGAGTAGAATTTGCGTTGACTAAGGCAGATGTGTGGATAGTTGATTATAGCCAAGAATATACATATCAGGAAGCACAGGTAACATCAAATGAATCTAATACAAAAGATATGGATCCTAAAGAGACAGAGTATGAGCCACAAGAGGAAGGTTCTGGAAATTCTAAAGATAATGCATTATTGCTAAATTGTGATCATGCTAAAGAAATGATTAAAATAACAACCGATTATATTGAGAAACATAAGCCTACTTCAAGTAGAGCACAGACTATGGGGACTGATAGTAATTCAAGGGTACCAAGTTCTAGTGGTAATACTAAAAAACCAAATTCTAGTAGTGGTTCAAAATCTACTAATTCGGTATTTAGCGGTGTTCTTTCTGGGGAAAATATAAATGATAATGTTACATTGACTCCTAATAATGGTGGATCTAGTACTTCAGGTGGTACATCTTCTACTACTGAGACGGAACAGCCTCTTCAGGTTACAGCAACCTATGTTAAAGTTGAAAGATTTCAGCGTAAAATTGAGAGAAAAGAGTCTACTACTAATACTGTTTCTGAACAGAAGTATGTTTCTAAGACTCCGGTTAGTAATCCTAAGGATGATAAAGATGCTGATAAAGATAATTTTGTTAAGATTTTAAGAAAAGGAAAACATAGAGAGGCTAAGGATTATTTGACTGATGATGCTACGAGTTGGTTATGGAAGATAATGAGAGGCAATGGATTAGGTGATAATTTTATTGATTTAACTAAGTATTTGTTTTATAAAGTTACTGGAAAGAATTATGGTGTTACAGAATTTGAATTTTCTATATTTGATTCAAATGGATTTGTTGATTTTGATTCGTCTGGAAGTGCATCAGATTTATTAATTGAGTATATACATAGTTGGGAAGGGGCAAACCCACCAACCAGTGCGGATGGAACAAAATATAAAATAGAAGATGATGGATATGGAAATTTAGTTGTAGGATATGGTGTTGATATTTATAATTGTGGACATACAGATTTGTTTAAACAAGCAGGATATACATTGGCATTAGGTGCAGAGATAGATAAAGATTTTGTTGATTCTATTGAAAAGATGGAAGTTGAAGAAAAAGGAAATGGTATTAGAAATGCAGTTGCGGGATTGAATTTAACAGAATATCAAATAAATGCGTTGATTTCTAGAGCATATAATGCAGGAACCAGTGGTGCAGTATCAAAAAGAAATGGTAAAAATTTTGTTGAAGCATATAATTCTTTTTGGGATCAGAGCAGAGATGATAAATTCAGTAAAAAAGATTCGAATGCTGATTTTGGTCATCAGCTATATACAACATATATGTATTTACCAAACACCGTTAAAGGAGCTTTTAGCAGAGGTTTAGAAAGAAGAAGAAAGTCAGAGTGGACACTATTCCAAACAGGTTATTATGATACTATTAATAAATGGCACTCTGAAGGTGGTGGAACTGTAATAGAGGTAGCACAAAAAATACATAGTTATATGGAACAAAATAAGTATACGTATTGTGTATATGGAGGAAATAGTTATGAGGAATGTTCAGGAGGAGGACATGGATTAAACAGTACATTTGAAGCATCAAAAACTGGATATCACCATACATGTTGTGCTACATATGTTTCTTGGGTATTACAAGAGGCTGGATATTTAAGTGATTCAGAACATAATGATAGTGCTTCAGGGTTACAACAAATTATGAAAAGCAAAGGTTTTCAAATGATAACAAATGAAGCAGATTTGCAAGCAGGAGATGTGCTATGTTATAGTAGCCATGTTGAAATATATGCAGGCGATAATAAGATATACAATGCAGGTAGTGGTAATGCAATTAGAAATGCATCACCAGCAAAAAGAACAAGAGCATTTAATTATGCACTAAGACCTGTAAAATAAAATGGTAAGGAGTTTTACATGACAAAATTAAAAAAATTGATAATATTTTTTGTAATAATAATTGTAATGATAATTGTTTCTATATTAGTAATAATCCATTTTAATAAAGCAAAATTAGTCTATAATATAGATGAAACAGGTAGTACGGACGAAGAAACAGAAAATTTTGACAACCAATTAAAATTAGTTACTTCAAGAAATGAATATTATTCTGTAAAGCAGTGCGTTGATAAATTCTATACGTATTATGGAAGTATTTTTGACGATAGTACAAACCAAAACTCACAATATCCAGAAGAGTATACTGAGGTTGAAACAACAGAAGAAGATAAAAGTGAATCTGTAGAAAAACTCTTAAAAATGCTAGATAAGGATTATATTAATAAATATTCTATAACAGAGAATAATCTTGTTGAAAAAATTGATAAAATTAAGAATTCTAAAGTTGATATTAATGAAATGTATGTAAGTCAAATAAATACAAATGTCTCAGTTTATGTTGTAAAAGGTAGATTAATGGAACAGAAAACTAAAAATATGTCTGATTTTATGATTATGTTAAAATTAGATTTAGTAAGCAAAACATTTTCGATATTTTTAAATAATTATATAAAAGATAATTATGCTAATATAAAAGTAGGTGAAAATATTGAATGGAAATTTGATGAAAATATAGAAAAAAATGACACTAATATATATGATTATAAAAATATTTCTGACCAAACATATATACAAGATTTATTTGGAAAATATCAAAGTGAGGTTTTATATGACCAAGAAACAGCATATAATAATTTAGATGAAGAATATAGAAATGCCAGATTTGGTAGTTATGAAAATTTTTTGACATATGCTAAACAAAATATAATAAGAAATGTAAAATTGAAATTGTCTAAATATCAAATAAATAATTATGAAAACTATAAAGAATATGTGTGCCAGGATGGTGATGGTAATTATTATATATTTAATGAAAAAGGCATTATGAATTATGGATTGTTGTTAGATACATATTCTGTAAATATACCAGAGTTTAAAAAGAAATATGATAGTGCAACTGATCAGGTTAAGGTTGGTATGAATATTGAAAAAATAAAAAGTGCTATAAAAGAAAAAGATTATAATTACATTTATAATAAATTAGACGATACATTTAAGAAAAATTATTTTGATAGTATAGATAAATTTAAAGAATATATTCAAAAAGTATTTACGAGTGATGAGATTACATATGATGAATTTAAAGATTTAGGAGGAGTATATACATACAAATTACTAATTAATGATGAAGCAAGTTCGAATGTAACAATAATAATGCAATTAAATGACAATTACGATTTCAAAATGTCATTTGGAGTATAAAAATCATTTAGTAAAAAATACAATAAATCATGTGATTTATTGTATTTTTATTTTTACTATGATAAAATAAGCACATAAGGAGTGATGCCAATGATAGAAATAAAAAACATATCAAAAGAATACAAAAAAAATAAAAAAGTAATAAACGATATCAATTTAAAAATAAAAGACGGAGAAATATTTGGATTTCTAGGACCAAATGGAGCCGGAAAAACAACCACAATAAAAATGATAACAGGAATACTAGAAATAGACAAAGGAGACATTTTGATAGACGGCAAAAGCATAAAAAAAGAACCAATAGAGGCAAAAAAACAAATAGGCCTAGTACCTGACAATCCAGATGTATTTTTAAAACTAAAAGGTATCGAATACTTAAATTTTATGGCAGACATATATGAAGTATCAACACAAGAAAGGGTTAAAAGAATAAAAGAACTATCGGAAAAATTTGAAATAAATAATGTATTAAACAACAAAATAGAAAGTTATTCTCATGGAATGAGGCAAAAATTAATAATAATTGGAGTATTATTGCATAATCCTAAAAACTGGATTTTAGATGAACCAATGACTGGACTTGATCCAAAATCTTCATTTGAACTAAAAAATATGATGAGAGAACATGCAAATCAAAAGAATACAGTATTTTTCTCAACACATATTTTGGACGTAGCAGAAAGATTATGTGATAGAATAGGTATTATAGATAAAGGAAAATTATTATTTGTAGGAACATATGAAGATTTGAAAAAAGAATTAAAAGAAAATAAATCATTAGAAGAATTATTTATGGAGATTGTAGAAAATGAGTAAAATAAAAAATATATTTAATTTAACAAAAATTCTTTTTTTAAATTCTTTTCAAAATCCATATATAATCGATCCAAAAACAAATAAAATTAATAAAAAATCAATTTTTATTTGGTTTTTGGTAATTGTTATGGTAGCATTATCATATTTGAGTTATATGATAGTGGATGAATTAGTAAAAATTGGGCAACCTACATTATTTTTAAACTTTTTCTTTTTAATAATAATGATAATAATGATTTTTCAAGTAATTTTGGCAAGTACAAATGTATATTTCTTTTCACGAGATTTAGAAGTTTTACTGCCTTTGCCAATAAAAACTGAAGAATTATTAATTTCAAAATTTAATACATTAGTAATTAATTTATATTTTTCGGAAATTATTTTTGCACTATTTCCATTAATTATTTATGGAATTTGTACATATGCTGGAATGATATATTATTTATATTTAATTATAATTTTATTAATTTTTCCAGTTTTGCCAGCATTATTTGTAAGTATAATAACAATGTTATTTATGAAATTATCTAAATTAATAAAAAATAAAGATATTTTTCAAATAATAATTACAATAATTTTTATTACATTTGTATTTTTTGTAGAATTTAAAATTGGAAGTATTTTTATTAATAAAACACAAAAAAATGAAAATTTAAATCAGGAAGAATTAGTGCAAATATTTAGTGGATTTTATGATAAATTAAAAAATATTTATAATTATTTTTTGGAATTAAATCCAACAATTAATTTTTTAAATAATTATAATAAATTAAATTCAGTTTTTAATTTATTAAAAATTATTTTTATTGATTTTTTATTTTTTATTTTATTTATTTTTGTTGGAAAAAAATATTATTTAAAAAATATTTTAAAAAATAATAATAATTATTATTTAAATAAAAATAAAAAAAATATAATAGAAAAAAAATCAAAAAAATTAAATATTAGAAAATCATATATAAAAAAAGAATTTAAATTATTATTTAAAAATCCAATATTTTTTATGCAATGTATTTTACCAATTTTTATTTTAATAATTTCCCTTACAATTATAGTAATAGCTATGTTACCGAATTTACAATTAATTTTAAATTCTAATTTAATTGGAGAAAAAATTGAATTTTCGGTTGATT
>OGDY01001689.1_pt1 | contig 23551 bp, 16 predicted proteins | sample 1570341 | NCBI WGS metagenome assembly OGDY01 (sample SAMEA2581972, study PRJEB24529) | metagenome | biome: Human gut stool | place: China | collected 2011 | reverse complement strand
GGGGAGGGCTGCCCGTCAGGGTCAGCACGACAAAAGCGGAGGGACGCCCGCCGTGGTGCGCGGATAGAAAGACTCTAAAAAGAGCCGGCCGGGGGAGAAAAAATGCGGTCAATAAGGGTGAGGTACCTTAACCCAAACGAAAGGAGGCAGGAGCATGAAGGACGAGGAAATTCTGCGGCTGTACAGGGAACGAAGCGAAACAGCTTTAACCGAAACCGAGCGGCAGTACGGCGCCCTGTGCGGCACCATCGCCCGAAATATCCTGCGGAACAGGCAGGACGCCGAAGAATGTGTGAACGATACATGGCACCGCGCATGGAACAGTATCCCGCCGGAGGAGCCGAGAAGTTTGGCGGCTTATCTGGGGCGCATTACCCGCAATTTGGCGCTGAACCGGCTGGAAAAGCAGAACCGACAAAAGCGCGGCGGCGGAGAAATGACGCTGATCTGGGAGGAGCTGGGCGAGATGCTGCCCGACCGGGACACCCCGGAGCAGCATTGGGAGCGCAGGGCCATAGCGGCAGCGCTGGAGCGCTTTTTGCGGGGGCTGACCCCGGAGGAACGGATACTGTTCCTCCGGCGGTACTGGTGGGCGGAGCCGGTAAAAACGGCGGCTGCACACAGCGGCATTTCCCCGCGGCGGGCCAGGAGCATACTGGAGCGGCTGCGGCGCGACCTGCGCAACGAGCTGGAAAAGGAGGAGATTACGCTATGAAGCGAAAGGAACTGTGGGAGCTGCTGGGCGAGGTCCCGGCAGATATGATAGAGGAAGCGAGCATTCCCCGCAAGGGAAACAGGGTGCTGTGGCTGCGGCGGGTACTGCCTCTGGCGGCCGCTGTGGTGCTGCTGACCGCTACGGCGGTGGCGGCGGGGAAATACTTTGGCTGGAAAGACATACTGGGTACCCCGACCAAGGGAATGGAGGAAAACACCGAGCCGCTGGCGGTGCAGGTGGATGCCGGGGACATCACCTTTACGGTGACGGAGGCGCTGGCGGACGAGCGGGTGCTGTACCTGCTGTGGGAGATGCGGGCGCCTGCGGCGATCTTCGGGGAGAGGAGCACCGTGGATGGCCGGCTGGACTTCGGGGAGGCGAGTGTGGATGCAGGCGGCGGGGTGATCTTCTCGGCGCAGCCCCCCAAGGGAAAAAGCAATATTCTGTGCGGCTATCTGGTGGCGGACTGGAACGACGCCATGCGGGACAGCACCGCCCACCTGCGGGTAAGCGGGCTGGGACATCTGGAACGGACGGGAGATACCTTTATTGCGAAGGTGGATATGAAAGCGTTGTGTGACAGCGCCGTGCGCAAGGGGGTCGATCTTGATGAGTGGATCTCAAACTACCCGCAGATGATAACGGACGGCGAGGGCGGCTATGAAGTGCGAAACACCGATGGTGAAGTGGTGCAAACCATTGATATGGCGTACTATGAAGATGGCAGGCTGTATGTCTTTTCGCGCAGCAGGGAGGACTGTACTGAAGCGGACAGCCCGCCCCATGGAGTCCTTTGCGACAGCACAGGGGAGAGTGTGGAGAATGTCGGTGGGTCTGGCGGTATTTACTACCATGTGATTTATTATGATGTGGCAGAGGAGGAACTGCCGAACCTGCAATATATTCAAGAGGGAAGATGGCAGCGGGTGCCGGAGTATGACGCCGAGTGGGAGGTCAGCTTTGATATTCCGCAGACGGTGAAGAGTGTGGGGCTGGATGCAGCGGAGGGCGTAACGGTGAAATGCTCTCCGGTCTCGATGGAAATTACGATAAACCGGCCGGTAGACTCGTCGCTGGGCTGGGCTGTGTATTTGAAAGACGGCACGGAGGTCGAGTTGAGAAGCAGAGACGGGAACCAGACAGCAACAAAAACAGAAATGAAGATGATATTCTGCAGGGCCATAGCGCCGGAGGAGATCGAGGCGGTCTACTGCGGCGGAGTCAACCTGCTGCGGCAATCCCCCGCAGCGGAGGACGAACCGGCTTTTGAGGAGATATTTGACCGATATTATTACAGGGAGCCGTTTGCCGGATACAGACTTGAGGAGCCGGTTCGGGGTGTGACGGCATTCTACAGCCGACAGGAAGGAACCCCGTTTACCGCACTGCAGGCTGGAACGGTCGTATATACTGCGGAGAAGGGCTGGAACCAGGGAATGGGTCGGTGTATCCTGATACGGCAGGAAGACGGACTGTATGCGGTATATGCCCATTGCGAGGAGCTTTATGTGCAGGCAGGCGATGAGGTGATGCCTTATACGCGGCTGGGAACAACGGGAGACAGCGGAAATTTCGGAAACGGTTCTTCGGGAGTTTTCGGCATTGAGTTCAGTCTGGTGCGGGAGGAGGATATAACACTGAAGACCGCCCGGGACGGAACCGTGACGGGCTTTACGGTAGGCCGCAACGCATACGATACCCCCATTCTGCCGATGGAGACCGTGGAATGGACAGAGGACAGCGCATATATTGCCCCGGTGAAAAACAGAACAATGACCCAAGGAGTAATAGGGACAAGCTGTCCTACCTACCGGCTTTTTGAAGCGCCGGCCGGGACTGCGGCGGTGGCCATGCGGGACGGCGTGGTGGAACAGACTCCGCCGGAGTACAAGGAGCGATGGATCGGTCTTATGGGCAGGCAGCCGGTATTGATCCGGCATGAGGACGGCAGCGCGATCCTGTACGGACACCTGAAAAATGTGACACTGAAGCCCGGCGATACGGTAAAGCAGGGTGAAAAGCTTGGTGAGTGCAGCGACAGCGGCGATACATGGGTAGCAGGGGTCGGTGTGATATATTACTCTGCTTCTACCGCAAAATAAATAAAAGCGTGGAAAATACCCCCGGCCAAAACGGCCGGGGGTGATTTTATGGCGTTATGGGGGTCAGCACTGGCTCATCAGGCGGATGTAGAACTCCACCGCACGGCCGATGACCTCGGTGCGGATCCGCTCATTGTTGCCGTGGATGGTGCTGCGCTCCTCGGCGGTGAGATCCATGGCGGAGAAGCGGTAAACATGGTTGCTGACAGGACCGTAATGGCGGCTGTCGCTGCACTGTACCATCAAGTACGGGGAGACAAGAGAGCCCTGCCAAGTGCCCGCTACGGCGGAGGCGACCTTATCCCATGCGGGGCAGTCGGTCTCGCTGATGGGGCTGGGGTTCATGCCCTCGACGCAGCGGAGCTTGACGGCGTCATTGCCGATGACCCCGCGGATGTATTCCATGGCGCTCTCCATAGTATCGGCGGGATTGAGCCGCATGTTGCTGACCATGGAGGCGCTGGGCGGGATGACATTGCTGGCCTTGCTGCCCTGCATCTGGGTAAAGGCGACGGTGGTGCGCATCAGGGCGTTCAGCTCGCCGCCCTGCTTTTTGCACAGGTTATCCAGAATACCGCCGAACAGCCACAGGTTGGCGAAGATCATGCGGTAAAGGAAGGTGGAGTGGCGGCCGAGGGTATCAAACATCTTGGCGGCCGGGGCGGTGATGTGCATGGTAAAGGGGTGATTTTCCACCTTGCAGCAGGCATCCGCCAGTACTCCCACGGGGGTGTGGGGCTTGGGGGCGGAGGCGTGACCGCCGGCGGAGGAAACGCTGTACTCCAGATTCATCATGCCCTTTTCGGCAATACCGATGAGCGCGCAGGGCTGCTTGACGCCGGGGAAAACATCCTCGACCACCGCGCCGCCTTCATCCACCACCAGCTGGATATTGATATTGTGCTCCTGGAACCAGTGGACGATATTGACGGCGCCGGGGCCGTTGATCTCCTCCTGACCGGAGAAGGCAAAGTAAATGTCCTGCTCCGGCTGGAAGCCTTGCGCAATCAGATGATCGGCGGCAGTCAGCACGCCGTTAAAGGTGACCTTGGTATCAAGGGTGCCGCGTCCCCACAGCACGCCGTCCTCAATGATGCCCTCGAAGGGGGGCTTTTTCCAGTTCTCCTCCTCCACCGGGACAACATCAAAGTGCGCCATCATGACCGAAGCCTCATCGTGGGCCTTGCCCGCCCAGTAGAACAGCAGGCCGCGGTCCGGCAGGCGGGTGAGGGTGCATTTTTCATAAACATGGGGATATAATTCCGGCAGCAGGGCGATGAGCTTTTCAAATTCCGCCGGATCCTCCTTGGCGGCATCGGTGTAGCTGACGGTACGGCAGCGGATGAGCTGCTGAAGGTTGGTTACAGCGGCCTCTCGGTCAAATTCGACGGGGGCATAGGTCCTGAAGGCTTCGGCCTTGGGGTGGAACGCCGCGGTGCGCAGCAGCACCACAGCCAGCAGCAGGACGAGAACGGCCAATATGATATACAGAACGATCATGACAGAAAACCTCCTTGCAGTATTTTATGGGATCACAGGACTCCCTTTTTATACAGGATGCGGGCCACCCCCACGGTGAACAGCACGCTGACCGGCACCATAATGCCGACGGTGCTGGAATTGAGGGCGGGAACGAAGATGAAGAGAACCAGCATCAGGCAGATGGGGGCGATGGAGAGCTTGGCGTTCTTCGAAATAAACACCACACCCAGGCCGCCGAACAGGGCGGGCAGGATCTGCGCGAAGGCGGGGGCCAGGGCGGGGCTTTCCAGCACCGGGGTGAGCGGGATGATGAGAATGACGCCCAGAATGATGATAACGGTGGTGACGATACTTGAAACGGCAATGGCTACGGTGGAAACGATCTCGCCTTCCTCGCTGTTGGCTTTCACATCGGCCTGCTCCAGCGCGTTGAGGGCACAGGGGAGCTTGAGATTGCTGATATTGCCGGTGACGAAGGAAAGGTAGCTGCCGCCTGCGCCCAGCATGGGCACATAGGTCAGCGTTTCGATAAATCCGACCGCCCAGTACATGGGGGCGGTGGCGATGAGGCCCATCAGCAGACCCTTGCCATCGGCAGGGGCGTGGAAGATGATAGAGACGGCGGCGGGGAACATCAACAGCAGGACCATCATCGAAAGGTTCCAGACGCGGCCGTAGTGATGGACGGAATCCATATAAGTCATATTTGCTTTTTTCATGGTGTGATCCTCCTTTCCCTTAGGACAGCCAGCCGGTGATGGGAATGGCGGAGGCCATGCCGAGAATAAGACTCATCGGCAGGGCGTAATCGCCCACCCAGTGCCAGCCGGTTTTTTTCATGATAAGGCCGCACAGCGCCATAATAACGGCGGAAACGACCATGACACAAACGGGGATAAGGCCGGAGGGATCACCATGGAAGATGGTGCCGAAATCACAGAACACATAGCCGAGGAAAGCGGCGATCATACCGATGAACAGGGCGGAGGAGAGGATATCGCCCCAGCGCTTATCACGGTTTTCTATCTTGGTCATGCCGCCCTGCAGCTTTTTACCGATGAGCGGTACCAGCCAGATGCCCAGCATGATGCTGATGGTCATGACCCAGGCGATGGTGACATACTGGGAAGCGGTAAGGGCGGAAACCTGCCCAAAGGTGAGGCCCATGGCGCTTTCGGCGTTGGTGGCGGCAATGGTCTCGTAGGAGAGGGAGCCGACCACCGAAAGACGCAGCCAGGGCAGCGGCAGGCCGAGGTCCTTGGAGAGGGTGATGACGCTGATGACGATGGCGACGGCCGGGGCGATGGTGAAAACGCCGGCGGTGACCATGGTCTTGCGCAGCTTTTGCTGGTCCATGCCGATCTCCTTGCTGCGGCGGACGGCCCGCACCAGGAAGAACACTGACTGTGCCAGCACGGCCAGGATGATAACACCGGCCAGTACGAACAAAATGGGGCTATTGACGGAAAAATTCACACACTGTCACTCCTTTTGCAGAGATTTGGCAGGGGCGTACCGGAGCGGTGGAGGGCTGCCCGGAAGGGCTGGCCCGACCGTATCGGTGGAACGCTCCTTATAATGCAATATTTTAGCACATAAAAGGGCGAAAGGAAAGACAATGTTTACAGGGGATTGGCATTTGTTTTTGGAGGAGGTACACAAATGGAGGCGAGATAGGGTGCGGGCGCCCGCCATGCCCCCTGCAAAAAGCCCTAAATGGAAAAGCCGTGCCCGCCCCACAGGGGGGAAGGACACGGCTCTGCAAGAAAAATCAGATGTATTTCCACTGTTCCACATCAAAGACCCCGTGGGTGGTGATCTTGAGGGCGGGAATGACCGGCAGGCTCATAAAGGAAAGGGTCATAAAGGGATCGATGCCCGGGGAAACACCCATGCGGTGGGCGGCGGCCTTGGCCTGCTCCAGCAGGTCGTTTACCTCCTCCAGCGGGGCGTCACTCATTAGGCCAGCCACCGGCAGCGGCAGCTCAGCGATGACCTTGCCCTCGTGCACGACTACGGTGCCGCCCTGCATTTCGGCAATGCGGTTGATGGCAAAGGCCAGGTCGGCGTCATCGGCGCCCACGGCGATGATATTATGGGAATCGTGGGCAAAGCTGGTGGCCACAGCGCCCTGCCGCAGGCCGTAACCTTTAATGTATCCCAGGCCAATGTGCCCGGTGCCATGGTGGCGCTCCGCTACGGCGATCTTTAGGATATCATGGGTGGGATCGGGGGCAGCCGCCCGGCCAAGGTTCTGGGTGATGATTTCGCCCGGGACGATGCCGATGACCGGCAGATCTCCGGCGGCCAGCTGCTGCGGCGTGACCGGCGCAATGCGGAAGGTCTCGTGCGCGCGGCGGGAAAGGCTGGGCTCCACCGCGGGCGCGTCAAAGGGTAGAACCTCGCCATCCGCAAAGACGCAGCGGCCGCGCTTATACACCTCCTGGATATTGAAGTGACGGAAGTTATCGAAGACCACCAGGTCGGCCAGGTAGCCGGGGGCGATGGCGCCTTTGTTGTTCATCAGGAAATAGCGGGCTGCCTGATGGCTGGCCACCTTGATGGCAATGATGGGATCAACGCCGCAGGCAATGGCTTCCCGGATGATATAATCGATGTGGCCGCCCTGCAAAAGATCCAGGGGGTGTTTATCATCGGTGGCAAACATGCACCGGGAGTAGTACTGCTGATTGAGCAGCGGCAGGAGTGCCCGCAGATTCTGGGCGGCGGTGCCCTCCCGTATCATGATGAACTGGCCGAGCTGCAGCTTTTCCAGCGCATTCTGGCAGGTGCTGCACTCGTGATCGGAATAGACGCCGGCGGCGATATAGGCGTTGAGATCGGCGCCGGAGAGATCGGGTGCGTGGCCATCGATTTTTTTGTGGTGGGCCTGACTGGCCAGGATTTTGCTGATGACTGCTGGGTCGCCATTGATGACACCGACATAGTTCATCATTTCCGCCAGGCCAAGAACTCTAGAGTGGTCATACAGGTCATCGATGGCCTGATAATCCAGCGTGCAGCCGCTTTCATCCAACGGCGTGGCGGGCACGCAGCTGGGCAGCATAAAGTGGACATCCACCGGCAGGCCCTCGGTGGCCTCCAGCATATAGCGGATGCCATCCACTCCCATGACATTGGCGATCTCGTGCGGATCGGTGATGACAGTGGTGGTGCCGTGGCGGATGACCGCTCGGGCAAACTCGGCAGGGGAAACCAGGCTGCTTTCCAGGTGGATGTGGGCATCGATGAGGCCGGGGCAGACAAAGCTGCCGGAGACATCCACCTCTTTGCTGCCGTGGTAGCTGCCAATGCCGGCGATGAGCCCATCGGAAACAGCGATATCCCCATGGCAGAAGTCATTGCTGAACACATTGAGATAGGTGGCGTTTTTGAATACGATATCGGCCGGTTCCTCCCCGCGCGCCACGCGGATGAGGCGGAGCTTGCGCCCCAGCTTGCGCTCCACGCACTGGGCGGTGGTTTCATGCGGCTTCATGACAGTCCCTCCTTTTATTTATACTGGGTGTTTTTTTCGATGAGCTTTTGGTAGATACGGTCGCGCATCCAGGGTTCGGTGCAGGCGGCCAGCGCCTCTCGCGGGGCGAACCACCGCACACCGCTGTTTTCATCGGGCTTTACCCGCAGCGGCTCGGTATCATCGGCTTCGATGAGATAGGTGCAATTGAGATGCAGGTGGGAGGGGACATACCGCCCTCGTTTTTCGTGTCCATCCACGGTAAGGATCTCGACCGAGAACAGTTCACGACTGACGGGGCGGAGCGTTTGCAGTCCGGTTTCCTCGGCTACCTCCCGCAGCGCGACCGCCAAAAGGTCGGTCTCTCCATCGGCATGGCCGCCGGTCCAGCTCCAGCTATTGTAGATGTTGTGATAGATCATCAGCACCTTATTCCGCGCGGGGTTCACCACCCAGGCTGATGCAGTAAAATGGGCGGTTTCATTCTGCCGGGTAAAGCTATCCGGCTGCTTTAGCGCGGCCAGCAGCAGCGGCAGATCGTGCTGCTCCTGCTCATTGTAGGGCCGATAGGCGGCAAGGCTGGCTTGCAGATCGTGTGGCATGGTGTTTCCCTCCTTGGCAGAGTGGATGCAGCGGGCAGGTATGGGGGCGCGGGGCAGGCCGCCCTGCGGGCGGCCTTACACGGCCCTACGGGCCGTGGCTCCGGCGCAGCCGGAGCGCCCCGCGCCCTGTGCCGCCCAGTCCGGTTCTGTCTCAAATTATACCACGGGCGGCACAAAGAGAAAAGCCCCCGAGGGGGCTTTTTCATTGCAGTAGGTTTAGTCGTGCCGAATGGCCTCCAAAGCGGAGATCTTAACAGCGCGGTTGGCAGGGATAAAACCGAAAACAACGCCGACCATCATCGAAAAGACCATCGCCACCAGCACCAGCCACCACGGAATGATGGAAACCGCCCCGCCGTTGCCGAAGCTGAGCCCCAGCGATGCCAGAAGGTTTGCTACGATCGGCACATTGTTTAACAGATAGCTGATCAGGAAGCTGAGCCCAACGCCCACCACGCCGCCGATCAGACCGATCATAGCGGATTCGGTGAGGAACATGGCGCGAATGGCGCCCAGCTCGGCGCCCAGCACCTTCATGACGCCGATCTCCTTGGTGCGCTCATAGATGGACATGACCATGGTGTTGGCGATGCCGATGGCGGCAACAAAGAGGGAAATGGCAGCCAGACCGCCCAGCATGGTCTGAATCATGGTAAGCTGCTCATCAAAGTATTTGCGGGTGTCCTCCATCGAGGAGCACTGGAAGCCCATATCGGTGATGGACTGCTGCACTGCGGCAACCGATGCAGCGTCTACGCACTTGACCCGTACCTCATCATAGTTGGTGGTGTCTGGAGCCTTTTCACCGCTGATCTTGTAGTATTTCTGCTCCAGCGCCTTCAGCTGGTTGATGTCCATCAGGAGGCACTCACTGGTCTCCCAGCCCTTATTCCAGTCCTCCACCATCACGCCGGTCACATTGGGGGTGACCTCCAGGCCCTTTTTCGGGTTGCCGTTGTTGTCGTAGCTTTCGCTGTACAAAACCAGCTTATCCTTCATGATATCCACAAAGGGCTTTTTGGGGTTGCCCATGGCGTCGGTCTGGTTGCGATCCACATAGTTATTGCGTTTTTTCTTGGTATCCCGGAAGGAATACGCCACATTGGCGCCCGCCACCATGCTGTAATCCTTTTTGCTGTCCGCAAAGGAGGTGCCGTCGCTCAATTTATAGCCCAGCGCTTCAAAGGCATCGGGGTAGATACCGATGATATTGGTATAGGCCGCATAGCGCCCGTTGCGGGATTTCAGCCGGAAGCTGACCCGGCTGCTGTAAAACGGGGTCGCGATCTGTACATTATCCATCGCCTGTATTTTGGAGAGGGCTTTATCGTCCAGCTTGGTCTCGCCTCCGCCGTAATTGTAGACATTGATGATAGTAAGATCGCCCCACTCTTGCAGCATCTGCATCATGGATTCCCGCGCGCCGATGCCGAGCGAGACCATCAATATGATGGCGCACACGCCGATGACAACGCCGATAACGGTCAGGGCGGTACGCACCCGGCGGCGGGTCAGGTTTCGCAGGCAGACGCTCAGAAGGTCAGATATCCTCATCTTCTTCTACGCTCTCCTTTTTATTTTTACGCAGCTTCAGGTACACGAATACGCCGGCAGCCACTACCACCACACCACCGATGACCCAGAACCACGGGAAGCCCGCAGGCTCTTCCATGCCGGGGTCCATGCCGGGATCCATACCGGGGTCGACGCTAGGATTGCTGGGACCCCATACATCCTCGTAGCTGGTCACCTGCGTGGTAAAGGGTACCGAAACGGTGCGCTGGTTCATGTTGGTATCCTCGTAGGTGATAATGACCTCACCCACCAGCTCGCCCTTTTCATTCCCGGTGATGTAGAAATCGGCGCTGGAGGTGGTGCCGGAGGCAAGATTGCCCAGATACTGCTCCTCGCCGTTATTGGAAAGCCCCTCGCAGTTCAGCTTGGCGGAAAGATTGTAGATATCGGTACGGCTCTTATTGACGAAGTTGACGGAGAGGTTATTTTCCTCGCCAATGAAGATCTGTTGGGGCAGGTCGATGCCGGTCACGGTAAAGCGGTCAACCTGCAGCACCGGCATACTGATGCTCTCGGTGGTCTTGGCATTGCGGCGCACGCCGTTATCCAGGTAGTCATAGGTAAAATCAACGGTCATGGAATGGGACTGGGCCGCCGCAGTGGGCTTCACGGTCACATTCACGGTCTTGGTGATGGTGCCCTCGGCTGCCAGCGATTCGATGTAGAAGGAATTGGAGCTGCTGGTCAGCATCATGGCATCGGGCAGGGTCATGGTCACCATCATGTTTTCCACGGCCATGGTCTTGCTGGTATTGCGGAAGGTCATGGTGATATTGCGGGTCTCACCGGCCACCAGGTCGCCCTTGCCGTAGCTGTAGCTGCTGATGATGACATAGGGCTGCGCCGCGGTGGTCTCGGTGTCGGGTTTTTCGTCGTCCGGCTTGGTGGGGATGATGGTGGCGTTATCGATCTTGCAGGTTACAATAGCATTGTAGTTGCCCTGGGTAATGATAAGCTTCAGGGTGTTATCGCTGCCGCCCACATAGTACACGCCGGTCAGCTGGATTACCATACCTTTATCGGTGCTGCCTACTGTCCATTTTTCAATTTCAGCACCGGCGCCGGAGCCAGCCAGGAAGCTGCTGTCGCCAGGGGTGGTAACCGAGAAATTATTCTTGTCGTAGCTGGTGGTGCCACACAGGCTCAGAAAGTCATTGTCAGTAACATACAGGGTCAAATCAACATAGTTGCCCTTTACGATCTCAGAGCTGGGATTGACCTTATCCAAAGGGGAGCCAGGATATTTGGTGTACTTTTTGTTATTGGCCATGTCCTTGTGGTACATCTGCCAGTAGTAGCTGCCGCTGCAAATAGCATCCAGCTGGAAGCTGTCGGCCGTCTTTTCACCGCCCAGGGTGCTCTTGGCCTGGAATACGGGGGTAACGGTTGCATTGCCAGTCAAAACAAATTTACCGTCTGTTTTAATATCGGTTGTAGTTTCACCAATAGTGTAATTAAGGGCAGCCAATTCATATCCGGCTTTGGGTTCAGCCAGAATAGTAACCTCGGTGCCTTTTGCAATGGCACTGGATGTGGCACCGGCGGTGAGAGGGGATTGGGTAGAATTGTACTTGATGGTCAGTGTTCCATTTTCAAATTTTCCGGCTGTAATGGTATATGTATCATTTGTGGTATTGCCAGTATTGGTACCATCAGACTGGTCTGCCATCGCTACGGTGCTCAGCACCATGGCCAGCACCAGAATGAATGTCAGGATCTTGCTCATCTTTTTCACGGTCATACTCCTCCTTGGCCGGCGGCCAGTGTGTTATCGGTAAATTGCAGGGTCTCCGGCAGCTCCTCGGCAGGGGCGGCAGGAGGGTCTTGGATCGCCTTGGCATGGCGGTGGTCCTCATTGGAAATGATGCGTCCATCCGAGATGGTCACGATGCGGTCGCAGTATTCTGCCAGGCTGCGGTCGTGTGTCACCAGTATGATCGTGGTGCCCTTTTCCCGGGCAAACCGCAGGAACATCTCCATGACCTCTTTGGTCGTTTTGGTATCCAGGTTGCCGGTGGGTTCATCGGCAAATACCACCTCGGGATTGGTAACAAAGGCGCGGGCAATGCCCACACGCTGCTGCTGGCCGCCGCTCATTTCATTAGGACGGTGGTCCATGCGCTCGCCCAATCCCACCTGCTTTAGCATTTCACGGGCGGCTTCCTCACGCTTTTTGCGGGATACCCGGCGGAACATCAGCGGCATGGCCACATTTTCCACAGCGGTCATCCCCTGAATGAGATTGTAGGACTGGAACACAAAGCCGATGTGCTTCTGCCGGAACACCGCCAGCTGCTTTTCGCTCATCTTGGAGATCAGCTCTCCCTTGATCTTTACCGTGCCGCGGGTGGGCTTTTCCAGCCCGGCCAGCTGGTTCAGCAGGGTGGATTTACCACTGCCGGAGGTACCCAGTATACAGCACACCTGCCCCTGCTCGATGGTCAGGTCGATATTATCCAGAGCGACTACCTTTTCATCGCCGGTCCGGTACACCTTGCGGAGATTTTTGGTCTCCACCATATATTGCACATTTTTTCCCCCTCTCGCAGAAAAATCATATTTCACTAAAATAAGTGTACAGTTTGATGGATTTTATTGCATCCAAAAACAAAAAATGCAAAAAAACTTTGCAGCAAACTGTACTACTGGAGCTAATACAGTCAGCATACCATTTTGCCCCTATATAGTCAACGCAGTTCACGGTGAATTCATAAAATATTAAAGAACGCAAAAAAGCTCCCGCACCTGTTACAGTGCGGGAACTCCTGGTAAAACTGTTTCCTGCGGCCGTTTGCAGCCGGCGCAGGAGCTTGGGGAATGAGCCGAAGGGAAAAGAAAATGAGGACAAAACGAAAAAGTATAAAGAAGGATGAAGAAGGATGAAGATAAGGAGGAGAAAGAAAAACCCTCGGCCGGGCTGTGCGCCCTTATTTATTCCACACCTTTATCATATACGGCCAATGTGATGGCTGTGTGAAGAAATCAGGAAAAATCGGAATGATTTTCTTCACTTTCGGCGGTTAAAGCGGCATCGGGCGGCAGCAGCGGCAGCCGGAACCAGAAATCGCTGCCCTCGCCCAGGGTGCTGGCTACGCCGTATTCGGCGCCGTGGGCCTCCAGCACGCCCTTTACAATGGAAAGTCCCAGCCCGGCCCCCACGGTGGAGCGGCGGTGGTTTTTATCCACCTTGTAGTAGCGGTCCCACACATAGGGCAGGCTCTCGGCCGGAATGCCTTCGCCGTGGTCGATGACCTCCACCTTCACAGTCCCATTCTCGATGGTCTGGCGCACCAGTACGGCCCGGTCGGCCCCGGCATAGTTGATGGCGTTATTGATGAGATTATACAGCACTTGGGTCATGCGCAGCCGGTCGGCCATCACCATGGCGTCGCCGTCCGCTTCCAGCGTGATGGCGTAGCCGTCATGCAGTACCAGCTTGGCGTACCGCCCCATAATGCCGCGGATCATCTTGGTGAGATTGAGCGGCTCCGGTTCGGGGGTCTGTGCGCCGCTCTGCAGCCGGGAAAGATTCAGCAAATCATTGACCAAATCAGTCAGCCGGCGGGCCTCATCTATGATGATCTGCACATTTTCCGGGGTATTTTCACCCGGCAGATCGCGCATTACCTCGGCATAGCCGGTGATCATGGTCAGCGGGGTGCGCAGGTCGTGGCTCACATTGGCGATGAACTCCTGCCGCAGATGTTCCACCTTGCTCAGCTCCCGGCTGGCATAGTTCAGGGTGTCGGCCAGCTCGGTGACCTCCCGGTAGGTGCCGCCGGTAAACTGCGTGCCGTAATCGCCGGTGGCCAGCTGCTTGGCGCTTTTGGTAATGCGGGTGATGGGACGGGAGATCATGGAGGAAAGCAGCAGCACCAGCAGGATGGAAAACGCCGTCATGATGACCGTGATGATGACCAGCTGGGCCCGCAGTGTTTCCACCGTGGTATTGATGGGCGTGATGGTGGCATCCACCATGACCATGACCGGCTCGGCGTCTTCGTCCTCTCCGCGCGTGGTCAGAATGCCGTACAGCAGCTGCTCGGTGGAGGCGGCCTGGGCGGTTGCTTTGCTCTGCATGGCGGGGGAAAGCTCCAGGAGCTGATAGTTTTCCAGCACGGTGCCGCCGTTTTCCTGCGCCTGCCGGAACAGCAGCGCCGCCTGATCGGTAAGCAGCATGTGCAGGATGCAGGAGGGCTGGTTGCCGGAGGTCAGTACCGGGGTGCCGTCCTCCCGCACGATGTGGACACAGATGAGGTCCTGGCGGGTCAGGCGGTTCACCTCGGTGTAGAAGTTCTCATCATTGATGCTGGCGGCTACTTCCTCGGCGGTATTTTTAATGGAGCTGGTCTTGATGGATTTGTAGAAGCTCTCCAAAAAGACGATCTGCAAAAGCCACAGCAGCATCAGCAGCAGCGCCACAAACATAGCAAAGCTGCCCACCAGTCTCCAGCGGATGCCCAGGTGGGAAAAACGGCTTTGCTTATGCTGCGGGGCAGGGGAGGACTCAGTTGGCGTCTCCGTCTGCATCGCTTTCCGGCTCTGCCACAGTTTCAAAGCGGTACCCAACTCCTCTTAGCGTGATAATGCACCGGCTGTACCGGCCCAGGCTCTTGCGCAGCAGCTTTACATGGGTATCCAGCGTGCGGTCATCGCCGTAAAAATCATAGCCCCATACATCGTGGATCAGCCGCTCGCGGGTCAGGGCCACGCCGCGGTTGCGCACCATATAGAAAAACAGGTCGTACTCCTTGGGAGACATCTCTATGCGCTGCTCGTCAATGAAAACCAGCCGCGCGGTAAAATCCACCGTCAGCCCCTCAAAAACAAAACGGTTGTTTTCCTCGCCGCCGCTGCGCTTGATGATGGCGGCCACCCGCATCATCAGCTCCTTGGGGGAAAAGGGCTTGACCACATAGTCATCGATCCCCAGCTCGAAGCCGTGGATGCGGTCATATTCTTCGCCGCGGGCGGAAAGCATGATGATGGGCGTGCGGTTGTATTTGCGGATTTCGCGGCAGGCGGAAAAGCCGTCCAGCTCCGGCATCATCACATCCATGATGATAAGATCGAACGGCTCGGTGCGGCACAGGTCGATGGCCTCCATGCCATTGGCGGCCTCGGTGACCCGGTAGCCCTCGAATACTGCGTATTTTTTAATGATCTCGCGGATCTTGGCTTCGTCATCCACGACCAGGATGTGATACATGGCGATTACCTCCTTTGGGGGTGCAGGCTGGCATTCGGGCGGCCCCGTGCCTGGCTCCGCCGGGCTGGGGCAGCCCCCTGCGGGGGCGCCCTCCGGGAGCCGGAGGCTCCCGCGCGGGGCCGCCCAAACCCGGCTTCCTGCAATGTCCATGGTTATTATAGCATACTCTCCCGCGCCGATGCTATAACCTTTACGAAATGTTAATATCTTTCCTCTTGCGTTCGTCCCGTTTTGCGCTAAAATAAGATTAGAAATCCCCGACCGACCGGTCGGTCGGAATATCTATCCCCCGGAAATGGAGAATCCTCTATGCTGTCTCGTCTCAGTGTCAAAAAGCCCATGACCGTATTCGTCTGCGTGATGCTGGTGCTTATCCTCGGTGTCATGTCCTTCATCAATATGACCACCGACCTCCTGCCGAATATGGATCTGCCCTATGCCATCGCCTATACCACCTACATCGGCGCCAGTCCGGAGCAGGTGGAGCAAAGCGTGACCAAAACGCTGGAAAGCGCCCTGGCTACCACCAGCGGCGTCAAGAATATCACCAGTATCTCGCAGGAAAATGTCAGCATCGTGGTGCTGGAATTTGAGGAAGGCACCGGCATGGATTCCGCCATGATCGAAATGAACGCCAGCCTTGATCAGATCGCCGGCTCCCTGCCCGAGGCCGCCGGCAGCCCGGTGCTCATGAAGATCAATCCCGATATGCTGCCCATCATGGTATTGGCGGTGGATAGCGATAATATGGCCCGAAACGAGCTTTCGGAATTCACCTCCTCTGCCATCATCCCGGCGCTGGAACGGGTCGATGGCGTGGCCTCAGTTTCCGGCAGCGGTCTGGTGGAAAGCCAGATTCGTGTGGAGCTGGATCAGGCCAAAATCGATGAGCTGAATGATAAGGTACTGGCGGCCATTGATAGCTCCCTGGCCGATGCCGAAAAGCAGCTCAAGGATTCTCGCAGGCAGATCAACGACGCCAAAAAGAAGCTGGAGGAGCAAAGCGGCACCGCCTATGCCCAGCTGGTGGCCGCTGCCCAGCAGCTGGCCGATGCCAAGGATCAGGCCTCCCTCGGCTCCACCCTCACCTCGGCGGAGGTCAAGGCCATTCAGGCCGTGCTGGCCCAGTACGATAACATGGTAAATCTGCGCGATAGCTACAATGCCAGTGAAGATTACGCCCGTACCCATCTTTCCGCTGTAAAATATGCCGAGCTGCAATCTCTGCAGCTTACCCGCACCCAGCTGCGCGCCCAGCTGAAAGCCGCCCAGGCCTCGCTGGAGACCGCCGAAGCCACCCTCAAGGAGATCGGCAGCAGTGAAGCCGCCCTGCAGCAGGATGTGACCAATGCCAAGGATGCGCAGGAAGCCGCGCAAACCGCCTACGATGAAGCGCTGGCCGGCGCACCGGAGCGTCTCAAGGACGATCCCGGCTGGAAGGACCTGCTGCGGCAGGAGCAGGAAAAGCAGGCGGAGGTGGACGACCTCCAGGCACAGCTGGAGAAGGACCCCGATAATACCGGGCTGCAAGCCCAGCTCAATACCGCCGAAGCCGAGCTTGCCGCCATCCAGGCGGAGCAGACCGCCTATATCAACCGCAATGACCCGCAAACCGTTGCCGCCGCGGAAAAGCTCTCGGCTGCCGAGGAGGAGGTGACCCGCGCCAACGCCCGGCTGGAGACCTTCCAGCAGGCCACCGAGGCGAAGGCGGAGGCCGAGAAGGCCATCGCCGACACCACCAAAGCCATCGAGGAAAACGCCGCCGCCATCAAACTCGTGCTGGGCGAGGCCGAGGGCAAGAAGTGGATCGAAAGCCACGATAAGGTGCAGGATGACTACGGCACCATTACCGAGCTGAACGCCGCCATCGATGCGCTGGCGCCCCGCATCCCGCAGCTAAAAAAGGAGCTGGAAACCGCTCAGTCCAGCCAAAAGGAGCTGGACGCCGCCCTTTCGCAGCTGGATAAGGCGCAGAGCCAGCTGGAGACCGGCAAGCTGGAGCTTTCTCAGCAGCTCATTCTGGCCACCCTGCAATTACAGCAGGCCGAACAGGCCCTGGATGAAGCCGAGGAGCAGTTCCGCCAGCAGCGGGATGCCGCCTACAAGGCCGCCGGGCTGGACGGCATTCTCACCCAGTCCGCCGTTTCGCAGCTGCTCATGGCGCAGAACTTCTCGATGCCCGCCGGCTATATCCAAAGCGCCGAGGGGCAGAATGCCCTCAAGGTCGGCGATAAATTTACCAGCCTGGAGGAGCTGCAGAACTGGGTGCTCTTCCAATACGATGTCGGCGATGTGGGGGAGATCCGCCTAACCGATATCGCCACTGTCCGCCTGGCGGATAACGCCGAGGAGCTGTACGCCAAAATAAACGGCAATGACGGTGTGCTGCTTACGGTGCAGAAGTCCTCTGTCGCCTCCACCTCCGGTGCCTGCGATAATCTCTATGCCGCCATGGAAAAACTGGAGGAAAAATACGAAGGCCTGCATCTCACCGCCCTCAGCGATCAGGGCCAGTACATCGATCTGGTCATCAGCTCGGTGCTGGAAAATCTGCTGTTCGGCGCGCTGCTGGCCGTCATTGTCCTCATGCTGTTCCTGCGGGACTTCCGCCCCACTATCATTGTGGCGCTCAGTATCCCCATCAGTCTGCTTTTGGCGGTGGTGCTTATGCACTTCACCGGCGTCACTCTCAATATCATCTCCCTTTCAGGCCTTGCCCTTGGCGTCGGCATGCTGGTGGATAACAGCATCGTTGCCATCGAGAATATCTACCGTCTGCGCCAGCTGGGCTACAATGCCGCCACGGCGGCGGTTCACGGCTGCCGCCAGATTGCCGGGGCTATCACCGCCAGCACCCTTACTACTGTCTGCGTATTTGTGCCCATCCTGTTTACCAGCGGCCTTACCCGGCAGATCTTCGCCGATATGGGCCTGACCATCGCCTATTCACTGGGTGCCAGTCTGCTGGTCGCCCTTACCTTGGTGCCCGCCCTTTCGGGCAAAATATTGACCCGCGATACCGCAGGGGAAAAGCCCAACCGTCTCCTGAACCGCATGATAGCGGGCTACGAAAACCTTCTGCGGAAAGTACTGCGGCACAAGGCTCCCGTTCTGCTGGGCGCGGTGGCACTGCTTATTGCCAGCGCGGTGCTGGCGGTCAGCATGGGCACCGCCTTTATGCCGGAAATGGATAGCCCACAGGTGTCGGTCTCCATCGAGATGCCGGAGGACGCCACCCAAAGCGAAACATGGGCCATGTGCGATACCGTTCTGGAACGCATCCTTACCGTGGAGGGCGTGGATACCGTCGGCGCCATGGAGGGCCAAAGCATGATGAGCATGGGCGGCGGCAGCAGCCTGTCCATCTATGTGCTGCTGGGTGATGACCGCAGCGATTCCAGCCAGGAGATCGCCAAAAAGATCGAGGAAGCCTGCGCCGATCTGGACTGCACCGTTTCCGCCAACGGCTCCACCATGGATATGAGTATGATGACCGGCGGCAGCGGTATTCAGCTGGCCGTCACCGGCGATGATATGGATGCCCTGCGGGCCGCCGCCACCGACCTGGCCAAAACCCTTTCCGCCGTGGAAGGGGTCGCTTCGGTCAGTGATGGGCAGGAGGACAGCAGCACCGAGGTGCGCATCACCGTGGATAAAGCCAAAGCCGCCGAGTATAACCTGACGGTCGCACAGGTCTACCAGCAGGTGGCCGCCGCCGTTCTCTCCCAAACCACCGCCACCAATATCACCGTGGATAACAGTGACCTGCCGGTTGTGGTCGTCCCCGATAGCGCCGGTATCACCACCCGGGAAACGCTGGAGGAGCTCCGCCTGACCGGTACCAAAAACCAGGAGGAATGCGAGGTCCGCCTTTCCGAGATCGCCGCAGTGACCGAGGCCGCGTCCGCTTCCGCCATCCACCGTGAAAATCAGGCCCGTACCGTCACCGTCACCGCCCAGATCGCCGATGGCTACAACATCGGCCTGGTGAGCCGTGAGGTGGAAAAGCTGCTGGCCGATTATGAGATGCCGGAGGGCTGCTCCTATGCCATTGAGGGCGAAAATGAGATGATCCAATCCACCATGAGCGACCTCATCCTGATGATCGCCCTGGCCATCGCCTTCATCTACCTCATCATGGTGGCGCAGTTCCAGTCGCTGCTCTCGCCGTTCATCGTGCTGTTCACCATTCCGTTGGCCTTCACCGGCGGCCTTTTGGCCCTGTGGATCACCGGCAAGGAGCTCTCAGTCATTGCCATGCTGGGCTTCCTTATGCTGGCCGGTGTCGTCGTCAATAACGGCATCGTCTTTGTGGATTACGCCAACGGGCTGCGGCTGGAGGGCAAAGAACGCACCGAAGCGCTGGTACAGACCGGCCGTGACCGCATCCGCCCCATCCTCATGACTGCCATGACCACCATTTTCGGCCTGGCTACCATGGCGCTGGGCCTGGGCGCCGGCGGCGATATGCTGCAGCCCTTGGCCATCGTTACCATCGGCGGCCTGGCCTACGCCACCCTGCTTACTCTGTTCATTGTCCCCGCCATTTACGATATTTTCCTAAAGAAAGACCCCAAGAAAGTTGTCATCGAGGAGGTAGAAGAGGTATGAACTTGCCGGAGAAAAAGGCCGCGGTGTTCCGTGCGGTATTAAAGCTGCTGCGGCAGGGCCGTCCGCTGGGAGATTTGAAGGTTTCTGAGATCGCCGAAGCCGCTGGCATCGGCAAAGGCACTGTGTACGAGTATTTCCCCTCCCGGGAGGAGCTGCTGCGGGATGCCATGCAGTACAGCAGGGCCCAGGGCTTCCAGGAGCTCTACGCCGCCATTTCCGACGCCGATGGCTTTGAAGCCCGCTGGAAGGTCATCGAGATCACCGCCCGCCAGCTGCTGGAGTGCAGCTCCGTTTTCTTTTCGCAGGTGCCCTCCATGGGGTTTCCGCAGGCCGCCCTGTATGATATCTGCGGCGGTCCGCAGGAGCGTGCCGATACCCGCCGCATGATCGGGGAGATCATGAACTGCCTGACCACTGCCGCCGTGGAGGAGGGCCTGGCCCCCCGTATGCCGGAGCCGGAATACCTTTCCATGGTCGGAGAGGGCTGTATTTCCGGCTTTCTGCTGCGCTGTGCCCTCTCGGAGGGCCGGCAGGAGGAAATAGCCGCGGCCCTGGCCGATACCCGCAAGCTCTATATTGCCGCCCTGCAGTGATTTTGGTTTCTGCAGGGGGCCGGCTCGGGGCGCAGCCCGACCCATCCTGCGGATGGGTCCAGCGGACAAATGTCCGCTGCGGCGATGCTTTGCATCGCCGGGGCTGCGCCCCGCTCGCCTGCGGCCCGTACCGCCTTAGGCGCCCCACCCGCAAAGAGATTTGCACTCTTTCTCATTTTGCGGTATGATAGGGCCAGAATAAGCATGTGAACCCCAAGCCCCCAAAAAGAGAAGGGAGGACGCCCCCGATGAAACGCTGCCTAATGCTTCTGCTGCCGGTAATTTTGCTGCTGGCGGGCTGCGGCCATGCCCCGCAGGAAAACGAATCGCTGGAATCCATGACCGCACCCATGACGGCGGATCATTCCCAGTGGCAGCAGGAGCCGTATTATATCCTGCAGTTCAATGTCGATTCCGTCATCAGCAATGCCCCCAATGTCACCGCCACCGCTTCCCGGGTCATCATCTCCCAGGGGGGCACCTACCTGCTCAGCGGCACCCTGCAGGATGCCCAGCTCACCGTGGAGATCCCCGCGGGGGAAACGGCCCGGCTGGTGCTGTGCGGGGTGGATATGCACTGTGAACGGGGCCCGGTCATCTACTCCAATGGCGGCGGCACCGTGGTGCTGCTGCTGGAGAACGGCACCGAAAATACCCTCTCCGATGGCAAAAGCTATCTCTATTCCGGCAGCAAGGTGCGGGAAGCCGCCATCAGTGTGGAGGGCGACCTGCTCATCACCGGCGGGGGCAGCCTTTCGGTGGAGGCCATCCACAATGACGCCCTGCGCAGCGAGGGCACCCTGGCCGTGGCGGAAGGCACCCTGGAGATCACCGCCTGGCGGGACGGACTGGTTGCCGGGCAGGAGCTGCAGATCAGCGGCGGACAGCTTTCCATCGCCTGCGGCCGCACCGGCCTTTCGGCCAGTTCCGCCAAATCCGGGCAGGGCAGCGTGACGCTGGCAGGGGGCACAGTGGCCCTCATCTGCGGCGGGGACGGCATCACGGCGGCCGGGAGCCTTTCGGCCACGGCAGGGGAGTACCACATCACCACCGGCGGCGGCAGCGGCAACGCCAGTTATGGCGAGACCGCCGAAAAATGGGGCCTGTGGGGCGGTCTGCCCCAGCAGCAGCCCACCGAAGAACAGCCCATCATCAACCGGGAGCAGATCGTGAGCGATAGCGCGCGGGGCCTTTCCGCCGGCAAATCCCTGGCGCTTTCCGGCGGTACCTTTACGCTGGATTGCAGCGATGCCGCCCTCTATTCCGTGGGAAGCACCAAGCTGTCCGGCAGCCGTGTCACCATTTCCGGCGGCGATACTGCCATCACCACCCAGCAGCTCACCCTTTCCGCCGGAGATGTTTCCATTCTCACCGCCCGCCGCGGCGCTGTGGCGGAGGATATGACCCTTTCCGGCGGCAGCCTGTCCATTACCGCCGTGGAGGAGGGCCTGGCCCTCTCCGGCGGGTATGTCAGATCCGAGAACGATCCCGCTACCGACCTGCGCAAAATGACCGTGACCGGCGGCAGCCTTTCCATCTGCGCCGGGACCCATGCTTTGGATATCGGCGGATCACTGTTCCAGTCGGGCGGCAGTCTGCTGCTCGGCTCCGGCCGGGAGCAGAACCCCCTGCGGGCTGCCACGGCCCATATTAGCGGCGGCACCCTGCTGGCGGCCGGCCCCCTCCCGGAGGAGCTGCAGCTGTATACCAGCCTGCCCCGCATCAGCGTGGAGCTGTGGCTGACCGGCGGCCGGCCCCTGACCGTCACGGCGGCGGAAGAGAGTACCCCCATACTCTCCTTCACCCCGGAAACCTCGGTCGGTTATGTTACTCTCATCAGCGATGCCCTGGAGAAAGATACCACCTACTATCTCGTCTCCGGCAGCGCCCGTATCGGCCTTTCCCCGGTCTGAACGGCGTGCCAGACACCACAAGCTCTGCAAAACTCCCTCCATAAATTTTAGTACGCAAAACACGGCAAAAATCCCTGCTTCCCGGCAGGGATTTTTGAGATTTTTATTTAACTGACTAAATTATCATTTCAATATGCGACAATAATTGTATGAAAACACAACGAAATAAACGGCTATTGGTGTAGAGACGGCATCATTCGCCAAAGACGGTTTCCACCACCCGGCTGCATTCCGGCGGGGAATACCGCCAGCGCCGCAGCACCCCCTCGGTGAGGAAATACTGCACCGGCTGCGGGGCGTAGGGCGCGTCAAAGGCATCCACGATGATGAGCTTGATCTTCATTTTTTCCGGCAGGATGCTCTTAATATACACGCCCGCGTGCTGGCCGGCGCGCACGCCCTCGCAGGGCTCCGCCAGGCCGGCCAGGTTGGGGGTCAGCTCCACAAAGACGCCGTAGTCCTCCACGCTGCGGATGACGCCCGCCACCGTTTCTCCCGGCAGGTACAGCTCGGCGTTTTGGGCCCAGGTGCCCAGCAGCTCCTTGTGGGAAAGCTGCACCCGGCCCTCCGGCTCCACCGCCTTTACCACGGCGTAGATGCTCTCTCCCACAGCAAAGCGGTCCCGCGGGTGGCTGATGCGGGAGACCGAGATCTGATCGATGCTGATGAGGGAGGGCAGCCCGCAGCCGATATCCACAAAGCAGCCGAAACTTTCCAGGTGCGTTACCCGCGCGGGGATGATCTCCCCAGGGGTCAGATGGTCTATGTATTCGGAACGGCAGCGCAGCTGGGCTGCCCGCCGGGATAAAATGGGCCGCGGTGCTCCGGCCTCATCGTGCTCTATCGCCGTGATGAGAAAGCAGACCGACTTATTCACCCGGGAGATGATGGCGATATCCCGCACCGTCTGCTCTTTTATTCCCAGGGCGCCCTCCTCCCGGGGGATGATCCCGCGGCAGCAGCCCATATCCACCACCAGGTTGTGGTCATAATCACACAGCAGCGCCCGTCCCTCCAGGATTTGACCGATGCGCATGGCGCTTTGCAGTGTTTCCTCATTTTGCAGATAATATCGGTTTTCCTCAGTTTCCAGCAGCATGCCCTCCGGCCAGTAATATCCCATGCTTTACCCTCCTGTTTTGCCTATTGCTTTATCTATATTCGGCGGCAGGCGGCGGTATGCGGGGAAAGGCCGCGGGCGGCGGGGCTTTCTATGGCCCGGGGCAGGCCCGGCGCAGAGCAGGGGCCCGCAGGGCCGAGGGGCGGAGCCC
>OGDY01001685.1_pt1 | contig 23632 bp, 26 predicted proteins | sample 1570341 | NCBI WGS metagenome assembly OGDY01 (sample SAMEA2581972, study PRJEB24529) | metagenome | biome: Human gut stool | place: China | collected 2011 | reverse complement strand
CCACACACTTATATAAAAATAAGTATATATATATTATTATATAATAAGGTACGCGAGGGGGCTATGCAAAAAACGGCTGTTAACTGTTAACCCTGTTAACCCCCTCGGCTTCTCTGTCCCCTCTTTTAGGAAATTTAAACAAGAATGCTTGGTGGTTTCATCGAAAAACCTTACTTTTGTAACCTGACTGCAAACAAACGTAAAAACAATAATAACAACATAAAATGAAGAATCTCACATTCCATATCGTAGGACTCACCCATAATGACGTGAAAGGCCATGAGGTAGAGTATGCTAAAGAAGCAGAGGGGAGAACCATCTGCCTCGTGCCCGATGACGCCAACACCTTCGACATGCTGGCGGTGAAAGCTTATGACAAACAGCAGCTCATAGGCTATGTTTCAGCCCTGGAAGGCGAGGACGTACGCGCCCTCATCATCGCCCGTAAGGAGCGGAACCTGCGCACCCGCTGCATAGGCTGCAACAGCAAGAACGAGGGCGATAAGGCTGGATTGCAGCTCATGGTGAGGGCGCTCTCTGATGTTTCTGATGAGGAGATGGAGCAGGCGCGCCGCGAAATATATGATGATAAGATTTATGATGACTGGCAATACTCCGGTCCTGTGCTGCCCATCGAACAGCTCACCCGCTTCAGCGACTGCACCATGATGCTCGAAGGCGTCATCAACAGCATCATCCGCCTCAGGAATACGCTCTCTGAAGGCGCTTCGGATAAAGGTTCTTCTGCATCCAATAACTCCTCTTCTGCATCCGATAAAACCTCTTCTGAGGCAGAGAACCGTTCTCTTGATGCAGAAACAGAGACGATGCTGTGCGAGGAACTTTCTGATTGCCTTTCTGAGGCAAGAGAGCGGCTCAGCAGTTTCCTCGAAATCCAGCGCAGCGATTATTCCCGCGAAATGACGCAGGCCAGAAACCGCATTCTTCATAAGCTGGAGCAGATAGACGATGAGGAACTGCAGCGCCTCCGGGCCGTTCTGCTTACCGAGATGGGATTCATCACCAGTTCGGCTTACCGCGAGCGTGCGGCCTATTCTTTCTTCGTAGAAGCCCCGAATGCCATCAAGAAGAAGCAGACGGGCACCTACGATTATGAAGACCAGCTGGACGCCATAGAACAGCAGCTGCACGCCTTCCCCCACAATCTCTACCCAACATTCAAGGCCGACCCTGTAGATTTCCTCCGTCAGGTGTTCTATAAGCGTGTGCCAAGAAAGAAGATGCTCCAGCTGCTCTCGGGCATCGTGCTGATGATTATGAACGGCAGGGTGAACGATGTGAAGCAATGGGGCAAGCACGGCGATGAGGAGTCACTGATAGCGATGAAGACTGTGGGGAAGAAACCTGCGATTGGAGAGCATAAGAAGGAACTCATGGCATTGGTGAAAAAGGCAGTCTTGAAGATTGCTGTTTATCAGAAGAGGGGATATTATGGCGTGTTTCTTTCAAAACAGGCCTATTGGTATCCTATTTTCCGCCTGATGGGCGATTGGGAATTACTCCCACCCAAATCTCCTCAATCGTTCTGTACATTCTTGGAAGAGCTATTTGAAGGCAAAAAAATATCCGGTCCGAAAGCTCGTCTCTGCGGTAGGGATGATTTGAGGCAAGCAGGAATCGCTCCCTTTTCCAACCATGAAGCTTTGAAATGGAAAGATCTGGAGCAGGAAGAATTGATTAATACACAAGAGGCAAAATTCAACCGTTATTGTGAGATTGTTGATATTTTTATGAAAATCCTGGGAGAAGAAGCTTTTAAGAAGGGTATTATGTTAGATGATTGGCTAAAAGAATAATGGGCGTTGGCAGCGGATTTGTAATCTGTTGCCAACGCTTTTTTCTTGTAGCCTGTGTCTTTTCTTCATTTGTTGCATAATCAATTACATGATCTAATCTCTTTTGTATTTTCCATATTTTTGTTGTTGCCATTTGCTCTCTCCTCTCATTAAAAAAGGGGATTGGGGATTTTCCCCATTTAGAATTTCGAGCTAACGAAATTCATTGCTTGTTAGGACAATACTGCACTCTTTTTTAGTACTAAAGCCATTACTTTTTCTATCAAATGCACACAATATTTTGAAAAATACTTGGACTTTTTTATCAAAATCCAAGTACTTTTTTCTTTCATTTCCTATTTACTTTTTTATATTTTTGTACTACAATAATTGTATAAAGATTTGGGTTAGTATTTTAGTTTTGCGGCTTATACTAACTCTTTTTCTTTTACCTTTTTTAGTGTTATTCCATAACACATTTGATATAATTTTGATATTATTGCATCTACCAATTGTTCATCTTGACTTTGACTAAATCTTTCTATTAATCCATGTTTATCAAACCTAGTTGTAATTATTATCGGTAATCTATTTTCATTTCTGTTTTGAATTATTGTATACAATTTTTCTAATGCCCACTGACTTATTTTTTCTGTTCCAAGATCATCAATTATAATCATATCTACATTTGAATATAGTTCTATTAATTCATTTTCTGACCTTGTATTGTCTCTAAATGTTTCCTTGATCATGTCCAATAACATTGTTAATCTTCCCATTAAAACAATCTTATCATTTTCTATTAATTTGTTAGCAATTGATGCTGCTAAATGCGTCTTTCCAACTCCTGACTCGCCCGTTATTATCAGTCCGTCATTTTGCATTTTTTCTATACTTTTATTTGTATAAGCTTTAGCAACTTTTACTGCCATTTCATTCTCTAAATTAATATTAAAATTTTCAAAGTTTTGTTCTTGAAATTTTCCTTCAACATAATTCTTCTTGTAGATTTTATTTATGATATTTTTATAATGTTTTCTTTTTTCTATTTCATATTCTTGCTCATCTATCTTCTTCCAGTATTTTTGTGCCTCATTGCAATTACATCTTTCGTATTTAATTGCATCTGGAGAAATATTAGCATATAAATAATCAAGTCCTATTGGTTTTAATTCTTTACCACAAAATCCACACTTTTTGAACTCTTTGTGAATAATTTCATCAGATTTTGTATTGTCTAAATCCATTCTCGTTCTCCTCTCTTATATTTTTTTCTTTCTTATTTTCTAAATCTTTTTTGTTTTCTTCTTCTCCGTTACCTAACGCTTGTATAACGTTACTTTTTTCAATTTCACTTTTATGCTTTTCACGATATTTTCTTTGTCTTTCTCTGTTTTGTATTTGATATTTTTCATACTTTTCAATACTTTGATATTTGTCCCAATTTTTTATTAGAAATGTTTCCCCTTCTTTTTTTAACATTCCTAATTCTAGAAACTTTTTCAAAATTTTTTCAATTTTTTTATTAGATTTTCCCATAATCTTCGAAAAATTTTGAATTGTCATTGGATTGTTTTCTCCAACTTCTAATCTTCCTTTATTATTACATTCAACTGCTAATGCAATTAAGTGTATCCATACTCTAAAATATGTGTCTCCTTCAGGAAGTTTTAGAATTATTTGAATTTTCCTGTTTGAAAATATTGTAGTTTCTGTTTTGAACCACGGTATTTCATACATAGCCTCCTTTCCTCACTTTCTTTCAATTAATATTTAATTGATTCTTTTTCTTTCTTACTTAGATATTCGTCTAATACTTGAATTCTAAATAGAAATTTTCCACCAACTTTTGAGCATGGTATTTGTTTTCTTCTTACTAATTGATTTATTAGCCAATAAGAGATTCCTAAATATTCTGCTGCTTCTTTCATTGTTAGTGTTGTTCTTTGTACTTTTTGTAATTCCATACATGTCCCTCCTTCCTTTTGATTTATTAAATTATAAAGTTAGTTAACAAGTTTTGTTTGTTTTTTGTTGTTAACCGATTGTATATTAACATGATTTATGATAAAATTCTATTAAATTTGATTAATTTTGTTATCAAAAGGAGACTTTTGGTTTTTTTGCAATTTGTTAACAGAAAGGATTTTATATGGAAAGAAAAAATACAATTAAAATATCTTTTGAACCTTCATACTTTTCACAGATTTTTATTCACATTTCTGGTTCTTATATGAGTACACTTGTTAATAAAAACAATAATAGATATTTATCTAATTTTAAAGATGATTGGTATGATGAGGAATTTGGAGAATTAATTTTAGAACTTGAAAAATGTCCTTCAGAATCAAGGAAAAAGGAAATATTAAATAGATTAGAAGTATTGGCAAATACACAAACAAGAGTTAACCCTATTCCTCTATCTTTTCGTAATAATATAGAAGAGTTGGATGGTTATATTGTATTTGAACCAACAACATCAATTGAGCATTACGACCTTGCTCTATTAGATTTTATAAGCTATGACTTTAATGTATTTAACGATTATTTACTATTTTTTATAAATTTCTTTGATTACTTTATAGATAAATTAGATAAAAAAGACATTGACTATATTAAATTAGATACTTTATATCCTATAGATGAAATAACTGAAATAGCTAAAAAATATTATGATAAAGAAAAAAAAGAATTAATACATTATCAAAGTTTCTTCAAACAATGTATTAATTTTGTTTATGACATTGATAATCCTATTGATATGAAACATTTAACTCATAAACAAATTTTTTACTTATATAATCAAATATATCCAAATGCATTTTCTGAATTCAAAAAAGACTTTCATTCAGTAGATATATTAGATTATCAATATTTGCAATTTCCTTTTAAACCTAAAGATGCTAAGTTAGAAAATATAAATAATTTAATTGATGCTATTGAAGAAACAGATCCAACTGGAAGAAAGCTTGTTAATCTTAATCGATTTGAAACTAATAATTTATTTACTAGCTTTTATATTTCATTATTCAATGTGGTATCTGTAAATAGTATGTATATAAAAATATGTGGTAATTGTGGAAGATATTTTATAACTCATAAAAAAAATATTTCATATTGTGATAGACAGGTAGCTGAATATATAACTTGTAAAGATATTGGAAATAAAGAATATCAAAAAAGGAAATTAGAAAATGACTCTACCTATGATAAATATAGAAAAATTGGAAGCAGAAAACAGCTTCGTGCATCTCGAAACCCTGAAATAGAGATGTATCAAAATGATTTAAAACAATACCGAAAAATTGGTAAACAAATGTATAGAGATGTTTGCGATGGAAAAATTTCTAACGAAGATTTTGCTAAATGGGTTGATGAACAAGATAAATAAAAAGTAGTACTTATATTGGTACTACTTTTTTACAACTTAGAAATGTTTATTAAATTTGTAATTATCATATTGTAGCATATTTTTAAATATTATATCTATAACTATTTCATATAATATCTTTGTTCTTTTATAAATCCAATCAAAATCAACATTCTCTGCTATATAGTTTTTAGGATTTGCCTTTTTTTCTATTCTAGGAAATGCTATATATAATTTTTTATTTGATATATGATATCCATTATGTACATAGTGATTTCTTAAACATATTATTTCTTGTACCATATTTTCAATATTTTTAATTTTTTCTTTATTTTTATAATTATTATCAATACTGTACTTTATAAAAGAATTTTTTATATCTTTTATATGTTGTTGCTTATAATAACATTCTATAAATCTATAAAACATTAAAAAATTATCTTCTATATTTCTCGAAGTATTTAATATTATATATGGTATATTTCTTACTTCGTTTTTACTGTTTCTATATGGTATTTTTGTATAGCATTTAAATAGAAACTGCATCAAATCTTCTTTTACACTATTATCAACATGTGTAGAAGTATATTTAATCTCATTCATAGGAATACACAACTCAAAAAAAGTTTTATTAATTTCTACTACTATCTTATCAATTCTAAATTTACATGGCCTTAATAATTGAAGAAACATTATTAACTCATTTACATATTCATAAACTTCTTCATACCCTATATTTTTATTCAGATCAATTTCTATATATCCGTTTAAGCTAATATCTATTTTATTATTTTTTCTATTAATTTCACTTTTCCAATCATCTGATACTTCAATATATTTTATATTATCTTTATTTATTTCAGTTTTTTGTTTTACTACTTCTTTTTTTAATATAATAATATATTCATTTCCATTTTCTTCTCTAGATACACTTGGATATCCTATAAGTTCATTTATCATTTTACTATAAACTCTAATTTTTTTTATATTTTCACTATTAGATATATAACATAGTTTCTCATAATTTCCATGTTTATAATAATATCTAGTAGTAAATTTAGTTTTATAACCACCATCTGGACTTCCTAAAACTTCTGTATGTCCACAATAATGAGCTGTTTTTAATAAATAATTCATTCTGGATTGATTATCAATAATTAATATATCTCTTTTCTTAAATTCAGTATTACTACCAAATGTTCTCATTCCATTTATTGCTGGTATTTCATCCATAATATCATATTTAGCCACAACTTCAATTGAATCGTCTTTAATCTCATATTGGCAGTCATATTTTTCATCGTATTTATCATTAAAATAACAAACAGCCATCATTACACTCCTTTTAATCTATTCCTATTCCACTCTTAGTATTATCTAATTTTTCGTATTGATATTTACATGTATATTTCATATATTCTATTAATTCATTTACCTCTATATTATATTTCTTAATATCTTCTTTTCTTATATATACAATCAATTCTGTTGCTATTTTTTTTGTGGTATTATTAGCTACAAATGAAAAAATAATATTTTTAAATATTTCCTCGCGTGAACTTACTATTCCCATTCTTCCTGTTCCTATAATAGGAATTGCAATTGGCTCAACATGTCCAAATTCTCCAATATGTTGCCATAAACGTGATAGTGCATCAGTAATATTCATTGTCGACGGATTTATTGTTTGACCTTTTATATTTATATCCGAATCAGCAAGAAAATAAAATCTTTTTCCGTTTTGATTAATTTCAACCGTAGTTCCAATATCATATTTTTTATTCTTTGTATCTTTTCTATCTGTTAATTCAATAAATGGTATATTTTCTAATTCTTTTTCCATCAAACAATCCAATGTACTAATATTATTTTTAAAATATTTATCCTGAACCTGTCCTTGAACACTTTTTATACTAATAAAGTCATTGTCCATTTTAGTATCAAAAGTTGTATTTGTTGGTACTACAATGGCAAATTTTTCTTTTAGTATATCTCCAATTTTTAAAATAATTTTTATATCTCTATCTTTTATATTAAATACATATTCTTTTTTGGGTTTATTAATAAGAAGTATTACTATCGTGCCTATAATTAATGAAATAATAATTATTATTTGTGGAATGTCTAATTTAAAAAAAGAAATAATATCATTAACAGTCACCACAGCACCTAAGAATGCTAATATACTAATACAATCCTTTTTTACTATTGGCCATATATTTTTATATAAATATTCCATTACAATCCTAATTTCTTGTACACATTATCATTATAATAATAAGCTCCATTTTTTCCTTCTCTACGATATTGCTCATAAGAACTAGGCCAATTTTCAAGAGCATACTGTAGGATCTTAGAGTTAAAGCTTATATGTATTGCTAAATGATCCCTCATTAATGCAGGACATTTATCTGTATCTATACTTCTTTTACCATTTAAATTTACAACAATACAAGGTATATCCCTTTTTATTGCTTGTTCAATTTCCCATCTAACATATTTATATAAATATTTTGTATGATCTCCAACTAACAAGACAAATACTTTTGTATTTCTAAATCTATCTTGCAAACCAGCTTTTATAGATTCTTCACTTTTGTCATATATATTATTTAAATCATGTGCGTCGTAGAAATTAAAATCCGTATTATCATTCTGTTTCCATGCTTTCATTAAATAATAATACCTTAAATCATTGTCGGCATCCATTGACACATAAACTTTGTTTTTATAACTCATAATTAAACCTCCTCTTTTTGTCACATTATATCATACAATGTCGAAAATTTCCAGTAATATCAATCATCTTAGTTATAAACTTTTCGACATTTTTCTACATTTTTTACATGTAAAATTTATATTTTCTTTTTATTATTTATTGCAATTTGTTATCATTTGTTGTATAATTCGTATTGTTAACAGATGTATTATCCTCTCCCACCCATAGTTATGCCTGAAAGGAGGTGAAAAAGGTAATGGCTGGGAGTATTGAAAAAAGAGGAAAAAATAGTTACAGACTAGTATGTCTTGCAGGATACGACTTGCAAGAAAAACCTATAAAGAAAACAAAAACAATACACGGAACAAAAAAAGAAGCAGAAATAGAACTAGCAAAATTCGTTGCCAATGTTCAAAATGGAATGTTTGTAGAAGGAAAATCATTAAAATTCTCTGAATTCACAGAAATATGGAAAAGAGACTATGCATCAAAAGAACTAGCACCATCAACATACAAGAGATATTGTAGAATATTAGAAACAAGACTTCTACCCTACTTTGGACATTACTATATTAACAAAATCAAACCAACTGACATCATGCATTTTTATGATTTGCTTAGTAGAGATACTCAGTTAGTCAGAAAAAAGGGCAACAATGGTAAGAAAACCTTAAAGCCTTTATCTGGTAAAACAATATTAGAGCATCACAGATTATTAAGAGCAATGCTTCATAAAGCAGTATATTGGCAACTAATTATATCTAATCCTGCTGAACGTGTTCAACCACCAAAAGCAAGAAAGCCAAAAAGAAGATACTATGATGATGAGCAATGTAAAATATTATTACAAAATTTATCTTCACTTGGTGAAGATAAAATAAAATATAAAGTTGCAATCATTCTTACAATATTTACGGGTGTTCGTTTAGGTGAATTAATGGGATTAGAATGGCAAGATATTGATTTAAAAACAGGAATTGTTAGTATAAATCGTTCTAGCCAATATTTAGCTGACAAAGGTGTATTTACCAAAACACCTAAAACAGAAAGTTCTATCAGAGAAGTTGCAATTCCAGATTTCGTTGTTTCTCTACTTGAGCAATATAAGTTATGGTATGATGAACAAAAATCGTTCTATGGTGAATTATGGACTGATTCTAATAGGTTATTTGTACAAGCTGATGGCAAACCTATGCACCCTTCTACAATAAGCAAATGGTTTGTAAAATATGTTGGTCAAATAGGACTACCTGTAATTAATTTTCACGGATTAAGACACACAAATGCTACACTTTTAATATCACAAAATATTGATGTAGCAGTTGTAGCAGCAAGACTTGGACATGCACAAATTACAACAACATTTAATTTCTATGTGCATCCTATTATTTCTCATAATAGAAATGCAGGAAATGCTTTAGAAAACTTGCTACTACCACAACAAAAATTAGTCTAAAATCTTTTTTCAGATTTCACTAAAGTCATTAGACTTTTCACGATAAAAATAAATCGTTGTCAAAATCCTTAATTTTGTTCCAACGATTATATGTTGTAACGTAAAAGACTACTATTTATAAAATTAGGTTTCCCATAGTCTTTTACTGAATTTTTATTAGAAATATAAACGTTTTGGGAGATTTTCTTCCCCAACTTTTCCCCAATTTCACATAAAATGCCTATTTTTAGTCATTATTGTTAACTAATTGAGGAATAGAAAAAATCGCTACAACCACTCAAGCTGTAACGATTAAATCAAAATTGTAAAGCAAAATCATTTCAAACTCGCCTTAGAGTTATGAGCCCGACCAGTTCTCACTAATTTTATGATTTTTAAATATTATATATTTTTACTCTTGCAACCATTTCGGAAGTATTTAATATTTCGATTTTTTATACAAATTTGTCAATGTCCCTTTAATGTCCCTTAAACTGTATTTTTCGATATAGACATTATCTGTTCCATTCCCTTTAAAAACTCTGGCACTACCTGAATATTATTTACTTGTTCTAGCTTTTCTATTTCAGCTTTGTTTGTATCTTCATCATATTCAACATAGTAATCCATAGTTGTACTAGCTAAGGCATGTCCTAAATATTGTTTTATCTGATTTACAGGTATATTTACATCTATACATCTTGTTGCAAATAAATGTCTTAATTGATATACACTTAAATGTTTAAAATTATGTCTTTTCAAAATCTTATCAAGTGTATCCCATAAATAATCACTACTTAAAGCATGTCCTAAACTATTCATAAAAATATACTCATCATCTAACTGTTCTTTTTTAGTATAGCCTCTTTGTTCCATAATATGCTGCATATATGCATACATCATATTATTTAGCCATTTTTGTAATGGTATATTTCTATAACTAGATGGTGTTTTCAAGTCTTTCTCTTCAAATTTAGATTCAATTTTTTCAAAATTATCATCATAATAGGTTACTTTTCCATAATTATCTCTTACTTTTACATTAGCATCTTCATAGCTATAATGTTTCCATTTCATACCACCATTTTCTCCTGGTCTGACACCTGTATTCATTATAAAAATGTAGCATAGTCCATTTGTTTCAGAAAGTAATATTTCTATTAATTGCTGTTGCTCTAAAGGTGATATTGTAGGTTTCTTTTTCTTTCTTTGAACTTTTGGTGTACGAATAGTTGGAATAGGATTAAATTTTATTATCTTATCTATTTCAGCATCCGTAAATGCCATATTCAAAATACTTTTTATATCTTTTATAGTTTTGGGAGAATATTTTTTTATACCTTTCTTTTCATTTCCTGTTGTTAAGTCAGAGAAATATTCTTGAAGAATTAATCTATCTAAAGACTGCATAGGATAATCACCTAAATAGGGAATGATATTTGTTTTAATTTTTTCAATGTACCCTTGTAGATTTCTAGGTTTAACAAACGGTCTTTTATGAATACGAATCCATTTTTTTAGCCATTCTTCTAATGTTATTTTATCTTTTTCAACATATTCATTATCGTTTGCTTCTTGTTTTGCTTTTATCATTTCTTGTACTAGAATTCTTTTATCTTTATTAAATAAAGATATTTGCTTTGATTTGCCATTTACTTTTATTGTTATTCTTCCTTCATATCCACCATTTTTTTGTCTAATAGATCCCATCCCTCTGGTGTTTCGTTTTTTCTTTACTGGCTGGTTTTGTGAAGTTTTTACCATAGTTCTGCCTCCATTCAATATAGAGAACATTAAAAGTAAAAGCACAATATTTAATATTCTCTATTATAGTGCATGTTCTATGAAAAAACAATGTTAAACAAAAAATCTTCCAGAATTTTTATCAAACCAGTCTTGTAATTTATTGGCTTATGAAAACCCCGTGTTTTACGCGGGGTTCTAAAAGCTTCTAGCTATTGGTAGAAAAAATCCTCCTTTTTGATATAATAGATGTGGTCGCCAACCGCAAATAAAATTAAAAAGGAGGATTTTGTCATGAAAGACAATAATAGTTTAGCACACAGCACATGGAATTGCAAATATCATTTGGTATTTGCACCAAAGTACAGAAGAATGCAAATATATGGACAGATAAGAAAAGATATAGGAGTAATATTAAGAAGATTATGTGAGCAAAAAGGAATAGAAATAATAGAGGCAGAATTATGTCCAGACCACATACATATGCTTGTAAGTATATCACCAAAGTATAGAGTGGCAAGTATAATGGGATATTTAAAAGGGAAAAGCAGTTTGATGATATTTGATAGACATACAAATTTAAAATATAAATATGGGAATAGGCATTTTGGGTGTCAAGGCTATTATGTAGATACAGTAGGCAAAAATAAAAAAGCAATAGAAGAATATAAAAAAAAACAATTACAGGAAGATATAGCAACAGATCAGATAAGTATAAAAGAATATGTAGACCCATTTGAAAAAGAAGAAAAGGAAAAAGAAAGAAAAATAAAAAAAGGATTAGGACCACTTAAGTGGCAGCCTGAGAAGTAAATGCGGTTGGCAAACCGTTCAGTAGGGCTTAAGCCCAGAAGTGCCAGTACAAAAGCCTTCTAGGCTAAGAGCAAACCACCCGTTTTACGGGCGGTTATGATTTACATTTTACTTATTTTATAATTTAAGACTTTGCAACTATCTCCTAGCAAAAACTTTCCTTCAAATAACTCATCTTTAAATAAATAAGGCGTAAATTTCTCATTTTGTTCAAATTGCTTTATATTTGGCAAATCTTCTATGTCTATCCATTCTAATTTTCCTTCTTCAGATAACTCTTTTAAATTTCCTTCGAATTTTTCAGCAGTATAAATGAATATTATTCCTTCTTTTGAGTCTTTCCAATATGATATTCCCTGTAATTTGGGTTTAATTAATGTTAAACCTGTCTCCTCATAATATTCTCTAATTATACAATCTAAAGGTGTTTCACCTGATTCAAATTTTCCTCCGGGTGGAGCATATACTTGTCCGCCATTTTTTTGAAAATTTAATCATTAATACTTTATTATCTTTTTTAAATAACAAGCCGTTGAATTAAGATGTGCTATTCTTTCTTTTTCCATAATTCGTTACTTCCTTCTATCATCACTTATAAATATAATTATTCTACTTCAATACTTTCTTCATTCTCTAATATTTCATATTCTACATCATATTTATTAAACATTTCTTCTATAAATTTAAAATCTGGTGGAAATATTGGATTATCCATATGAATTGGTATTGTTAATGTTGATCCTACTTCTTTTGAATATAAAGCTGCTTCAAATGCTGACATTGTTAATCCATATCCTGTTACAGGAATGCATAGAATATCTGATTTGTAATCATTTTTAAAGCAGATTGTATCACTTGTTGTATATAATCTGTTCTCTCCATCATCTATGATATATCCTACATTTTCGTTTATCTCTTTTGCACCTTTTAATAAGGGTTGATAACCATGCAACGCATGTACTACTTCTACTTTTATACTATCTAATTCTATAATATCATTTTCTTTTATAATGTTTATATTTAAAGTTTTATTTGCATCTTGAACTTCTTGTGTTGAATATATTTTTATATTATTACTTATTTTTTCTAATATTTCTGTATTACAATGGTCTGGATGTTTATGTGTTATTAATATAATATCAACATTGTTCCAAACATCAAAATATTCTTCTTTATATTTTAGTGTACCAGGATCTATTAGTATTTTCTTTCCTTTTGTTTCAACTAATAGACATGATTGTGGGTATTTTATAATTTTCATAGTTTTTCTTCTCCTTTATAAATAATTTACTATATCCTCAAAAGTGTCATATCCACTCTCACTATTGATATGTCCACCATTTGGTATTAAAACTTGTTCTGTTGCAATTGTGTCTGCAAATTCTTTTTCAACTTCATATTTTACATATGGGTCATTATCTGAATAGAAACAGATAATTTCATTTGCATATTGTTTTACATCTTGTAAGTTGTTAAAATACATTGATTTATTAACATTATCATATTCTTCATTTATTCCTAAATAATTATTGAATCCACATACAAATATTAATTTTTTTACTTTTATTTTATTTTCAGTCAAAAACTTTGAAATAAATACTGGTGCAATGCTATGTGCTATAATTGTTGTATTTTCATTTACTAAGCCTAAATCTAAATAATATTTAAGTAATTTGCTCCAATTCTCATAATTTTGATATCCTACTCCTATTGGAAATTGTGGTACATATACTTGTTTTTCATCTGACGATATAAAATCATGCAACCAACTAAACCAATTTCCAAATGGACTTCCAAAACTTCCATGTATTATAAAATAATTTTCATTCATATTTAATTTCACTCCTATCTTTATTTTAATAATGATCCACCATTTACATTTATATTTTCTCCATTTATATAGCTTGCTTTATCTGATAATAAAAACAATACTGCATTTGCTATATCAATTGTTTCTCCTAATCTTTTTAATGGATTATTTTTCTTATGTTGTTCTATTTCTTGTTCTGTCCATCCTTCTAATGCCAATGGTGTTATTGTTAAACTTGGGCTTACTGTATTTACTCTAATTTTATATTTTGAAAGTTCTAGTGCACTTGCTTGTGTAAAGTTTATAATCCCTGCTTCTGCTGAGCAATATGCACTTGCTTCTACACATGGTTTTGTTCCTAATCTTGATGCTATATTAACAACACTTGCATTTTCACTATTCTTTAATAATGGAATTGCATGTTTGGTACATATTACTTTTCCTACTAAATTAACATCTAATACTTTTCTAAAATCTTGTATATCAAATGTTTCTATATAACTATCTATATTAGTGCCTGCATTGTTTATTAAGTAATCTAATTTTTCTATTTTATTAAACATTTTTATTACATCATCTTCATTAGATATATCTGCTTTTATGAATATAACTTTATCTTTATATTCTTCAAATTCTTTTTTAGTTTTTTCATGATTTTCTTCATTATGACCATAATTTATAATTACTTTTGCACCATTTATTAATAATTGTTTAGCAATTTCTTTTCCTATTCCTGATGTTCCTCCTGTTACTAATGCTACTCTATTATCAAATTCTTTCATAATTATTTAATCTCCTTTTAAAGTATTAATCTTCTTCAATTATCTCCATTAATATTCCATTTGGATCTTTAATAAAGAAATATGGTTTTCCAAGTCTTCCTTTATTTATAATAATTTCTGAATCATTTAATTGGTTATCTTCAACAAACTTTTTAGCTTCCATTATATTTTTTACACCTAATCCAAAATGTTTATTACCAATGGTTTTTAAATCAACACCCAAATTTTTTGAATGTTCTGGTAATTCTTCTCTTTCTTGATAATGAAATATCTCTAATACCATATCTTTTAATTTTAACATTACAATATCAATATTTTCATCGTGATATTCTTTGTGATTTTCAAATCCAAATTTTCTGTAAAATTCTAGTGTTTTTTCTAAATTCTCTGCACTTATTGTTACATGATTAAAACTAAACATATCTTTTCTCCTTACAATCAAATATTATCTTTTATTTTCTTATTTTACACAAATATCTTTCCAAAATTCTTTATCACTAAATTCTAGTCCTCTTTCACTCTCATTATACCAAAATCTATCTTCTTCAGATGCTTCACCCTGACTAATTAAGTAACTTATTTGCAAAATTCCCATTGCATTAGCAATATCAAAAAATATTGGAAAGACTTCTTTTTCATAATCAGTTAATTTATTATATTTTTCATATTCTTTTAAAATCATTTTCGTTTTACTTCTTGTTTCTTTAACACTATCTGGATTTAAACATAAATTACAAGAACTTACGGCTAAATCCACAATTCTAGGTAGGTAGTTAGAAACTGCAAAATCTATTATCCATAATTTTCCATTATTATCTTTCATAACATTAGTGCTTATTATATCTCCATGTGTAAAAGCATGTGGTAATCTTTTCATATCAATATTTTTAAATTGCATTAATAATTCACTTAATTTTTTATAATCTCGTTCATTTAAATATTGTTTTTTATCTTCAAACTCTTCTATGAAATTTACTATTGCCCATTTATCATATATAAACTCTGAATTTAATTGTTGTTTATGTATAATTGCCATTTGTCTTATAATTTCTTTTATCTCATTTTCATTTGGAATAATTCCTAAATCAAAAAAACTATTACCATTTATGTATTCGAATACACATAATCTATATTTTATGCCATTCATTTCAATGATACATTCACTCTCATTATTTGTTTTATATAGTTTTGGGGTATTTATATCCATTTCTGATGCTAGCACAATTCTATCAATATAATTTTTACAATCTTCATCCGTTCTCTCTTTATGAAATATTTTTACACAATACTTTCCTTTTGTTGTTTCTAATATATAATTAAAATCTTCATATCCAACTGTAATAATTGTGTCCGAAATATATTCTCCTAAATCATAGTCATTGCATATTTCTTTTGAAATTGTATTCAAATCAGTATTTAGATTAATCCTATCTTTAAATTCTTGTTCCATACAAACTTCACACCTCCATATACCATTGTTTTAGAAATATACATTTATTTTCATCATTTAATTTTATTTGATAAATCATATCATAAGATACTTGGTCTTTTAATACAAAGTTAACTATACAACATTCATCATTTTGGCATATTATATTGAATTCTATATTATCTGTGTTTTGACTTTCTATTTCTTCCCACATTTGTTTTACTTCTTGTATAGTATTTATCTTCATTTTAGGTGTTTCATAATATTCGACTTTTTCATCAAATAATTCCATAATCTGTTCTACATCTTTTAATTGCCAATTTTCTTTTAATTTCAAACACCAATTATAATAATTATCCATTTTAGTTTTTCTCCCTATAATTTATATAAATAATACTTTCATAATTGTCTCATATCTATCTTTTAATATTTCTTTTGACATTGGACTTAATTTATCAAAATCTCTTTCTAACTTCTTCTTTACATATTCTGCACCATCTTTAATATTCATATTTTTATCATGATAGACTAATGAAAATAAATCAGGAATACAATCAAAATGTGCCATAACATCCGCATCTGCTACACATTGTTCTTCAATTGACTCTCTATTAAGTTTTGTGCTACTTCTATGATTAAGTATACACTTTTTTACTAATTCTGTCTTTTCTTTAGGATAATTTAATTTTGTCAATAATTCTTCTGCTATTTTTTCTCCATAAATATGGTGTTCTTCTATATCCCCATATTCTGAAGGTACAGCAATATCATGCAATAATGCTCCTAGCTCAACAATTTCTATATCTGCATTATATTTTTTAGCTAATTCTATTGCATTTTTTACAACATATTTTATATGGTATTCATAATAATTATAGCCTGTCTTTGCTTCATAAGAATTACATCTTTTTATTAATTCTTCTTTTATTTTTTCTGTTATCTGACTCATTATTTTCCTCCAAACTATAAAAATACTTTCTTGTTCATCTACGATTATATTCATACTGAAATTATAATTATCATTTAATTATTTTCTTTATTAATTCTCTTATTTCATAAATTCTTTTCTCTAAAAACTGTGGATGATCTTTAATCCATTTTTTGTTTAATGGAGATGGATGTGGTAATACGATAGCTAATTTATTATTCCAGTAATTATTTTTAAAAACTAAATCTTCGAAATTATCATTTGGAAAAAATCTCTTTGCCGCTTTTGCTCCAATAATCACATATATTTCATTATCTAAAACTTTAAGCTCCTTTTCTACCCATTTATCAAAGCAACATTTAGGCGGTTGTTTATCGTTCCCATTTTTATCTTTACCAGGATAACAATGTGCTAAAGCTCCAATAAAGAAATTATCTGTATTATAAAATTGTTCATCTGTTACCTGATACCATTCATATTTTAATGTTTTTCCACTCATATCTGTGAAAGGTTTCATACTCTTGTGTACATTGTTTGATGGTGCTTGACTTATTTGAACAATTTTTGAATTTTGCTTTCCCCAAAATATAGGATGTGGTTCAAAGCCAAACTTTTCTTTACAATAATCACATTTCTCTATTTCACTTTTCAATTTTTCAAACACATATATCACCTTTTCAATTACTATTTATCTGCATAAATAATATCACAAAAATTGGAATCCTTCAACTAGAAATAATTTTATAATCAACTTTATATAAAAAAATTCTTAACACATATTTGTAAAACAATTCATCATATTACTCCCAATAAATAATAAGAAATAAACCGTCTATAAATACGTCTATTTTGGCAGCTATGCGATACTTTCGTATCACATACCTACCTCCACTCGCAAAAATCGCCTTTAAAAGACTGGAAAGCATTGAGATATCAACAAATTTTAATATTTAAAAGTAGCCTTTTTTTCTTTTAAAAAAATGATTATTTTTGGCTATTCTTTTGCACTGGACTTTTTACATTTTTTTGCAATTTTTATTGCTATTTATTATAGATTTTTTATAATAATTTAATAAATTATCAGGTCGTTTATCAATAGCTAATAAATATAAATTAACTAAATTTTCTCTTTTAATACTTTGAAGTAGAAAATAAAATCCACTATTATATAAATCATACAAAACATATATAATATCTTTTATCATACTAAGTTTATCTTGATTTATGTATTGAAACATATATGGTTTATAATTAAGTTCTAATCTTTCAATTATTGTTAAAAATTTCTCTGGAATTTTATCGCTTTTATTTATAATTAAATAAAATAAATCATCTATATTATATTTTATATTATTATCTTTAACATTTTTGTTAATACCCTCTGTATTTTTTTTACATAGGGGTATTGATTTTTTTGATAATAGGGTATATCTACAATATAAATATTTCTTGATACTATTTCTTTATTTTTATTTCTTATAATTTCTGTTTCTATATATCCAAGTTCTTGCAAATGTGAAATCCATCTGCTAACTGAAACGGCTGTTACATTATATAAATATGCAAAGTATTTATTTTTTGCATAACAATAACCATTTTTATTTGCTAGTGCTGTTATTTCTCCATATAATAATTTTTCAGCTGATTTTAAATTATTGTCATATCTAACTGTTGCAGGTATTATTGCATAATAATTGGGTTGTTCTTTATCTCCCATAATATGCACCTCCATGTTTTCAAATTTTGCGAAGGGCAAATTTAAAAAGTATGAAAGTGATTTATAAACAATAAAAATAGAGACCTTACTATTTCTAGTAAAATCTCTGTATTAAAAATTACTCTTAAAGGGACATCCCTTTAGGTAAAAACTTCCGAATTGGTTGCGGGGGGAGGACTCGAACCTCCGACCTTTGGGTTATGAGCCCAACGAGCTGCCAACTGCTCCACCCCGCGATGTACAATTAAATATTGTGCTTTTTTTGTCCCTTTAATGTCCCTTTATAATTTAATTTTTAATAAGTTTTATTAAGTTTAAATAATCTTAAATGTTTTATTAAAGGTTTGAGCAAAATATATAATTTTCAATGTTTTTGAGTTTTATCAACGGTTTTGAGCTTTAGCTAATCTTCGATGCTACTCTGTTTATGAGCCCGTAAGCGTTGATATTGTCTAGTTTGGTGTAATTGTGTTATTTCTTGTTAGAGTAAGGTAATCGGTGATATTGTGGATTGTTTGTTTATGTTAAATTGTGTTTGATTTTGGGTATTTTTGTTGGGAGTGTGACCAAGGTGTGACAAATAAACCGTATTTAAAATCCGGACTTTTATCTTATAATCCGTACTCTCAAATACAAAACCCGGACTCTTTGAATTAAAGTCCGGGTTTTATATTATCATATTTATTCTACTTCTTTTCTATTAATATTTGTAATATCTCCTTTGTTACTTTCTCAATTTCATTGTCTTTTTCTATCTTCTCTATCATTTCTTCAATTCTTTTTATCACCTTACTAGTTGATATTTTCTCACTATCTATATTAAACTTTAAAATTTTTTCTAGCCTTATTGCATCTGAGTATGGAATTGCTAAGTCTAATAAAATTTTTATAATTTTATTATTATTTCCATTAAACATTTCAAATCTTTCTATGATTTCTTTATTAATAAATTCAATAATTTCTTTATCTTTACTTTCATTTAAATATTCATCATAAAAAATAAAATTATAATATTTTACAATTCTACTCAATTCATACTTTATATATTTAAATGCTAAGTCAAACAAGTAATCAATATATAAATTTAAACATTCTTCTGGTATATTGTCTGCTTGTTTTATTATCTGTTTTTGAATTTTAATATATATATTTGATGGTTTTTTTGCTAATAATTGACTTACACAAACTGAACTTTTAATTCTATTAGTAATATTATTGTTTATAATGTTTATACTTTTATTCCTATTTGGAATTATTTTCATAAATATCTCTAAAATTTCTCCTCTATATCGAGTTTCTTTATTTTTATCTTCTTTTAGTGAGCTATTCTTCGCATTATACAATAATTGGGCTTTTTCAATTATATTTGGTATATTATCAATAAAACTTATTAATTCATCTATTTTAAAACCATCTGTTTCAGTTAAATTTTCTACTGTTCTCTTGTATTTTTTTAATTTTTGCTCTAACTCATTTATAATTTTATTTTGTTTTTCATTTAACAAAGATTTATCCTTTAATAGATATATTACTTCTTCTATATCAGATATTTTATTATCCTCTGCTATAATTTCAATTGTCTCATATTTATCTTCTCCTATAATATCTTTTTCTAATTCTTTATTAAATAAGAATATATTTCCCGTCTTAAATTTTCCAAGTCTTCCAACTCTACCAATTAGATTATTTATTTCAAATGCTGTCAAATTTTCAGAGTCATAAACTATCAATTCATTAGTTGGCGTATTAATACCTTCTAATAGTGTTGATGTACATAGTATTGTATTTAAATTATTGCTATTATACATATTCTCTATGTATTTTCTCATAAATGTTGGTAAACTTCCATGGTGAATTCCTATTTCGTTTTTTAACATTATAGAAGGTAACCATTTAGTTGAAATATATTTATCACACCATTCTGTTAAACTATTACTTTTAAACTTTTGACCATCTTTTTCAGCTATATTGTTTATGCAAAACCTATAAATTGACCCAGGACTTCTAAAATATATTAATTTTTGATTTTCTTTTTCTATTTCTTTTATTGTAAACATATTCTTATCTTCTTCTATAAAATCAATTTTATTATAAACTGGTGAATAATCTGTAAAATATTTTACGATATTGTTATTTAATTTTGTTCTTTCAAATACAACATCTTTTATAAATGGTCCCAGCAGTAATACTCTTTTCGATCTATTAACTAACTCAAAATAACCTCGATTAAGAGTAATAATTCTTTTATCTCTTTCTTTTTCTTTGTCAGTTTGCATCCTCTTTAATTTATATATTTCATCAAAAATTAAAAAATCTACTTCTTTAATTTTATTTATTAGTTCTACATCTACTCTTTCAGGAACTAATATAAAGATATTCTTTTGTTCAAAATCTTCAAAACTATTTGTAATAATATTATAATTGTCAGAAAATCTGTCTTTAACTTTTTTCATTATTTCATTCATCAATGCAATAGTTGGAACTATAAAAACTATATTGTTAAAGTCATTTCTCGCAATAAATTCAAATGCCACATATGTTTTTCCAAAACTGGTAGGAGCACTTAATATCATGTTATTATTTTTAAATAATAAATCTATGCATTCTGCTTGTTGGGGATGTAATACTATTTTATTATCATATTTTGATTGATGAAAAACACTATATATATCATTTTTTACCATTTTTGATTTTTTTATATACATATTTAATCCTAGATTCATTAAATTATTATCATCTACTTTTGCATTTTCATAATATTGTTCTAAATTTAGTTTTCTTATTTCTTCTATTTTTCTTTCTCTTCTATCTACTTTCTTTATCATATTTTTCTACCTTATATGCTATTCTTTCTTTTAATTTATCTTTTTTTATTATAGGAAAACTTATTATTTCTATTTTTATTTTTTCATCAATTTCTTTTTTTATTTTATTTCTGGAATTAATTAAAATATTTTTTATTTCATCGTCTTTATATTCTTCTCCATGTAAAATAAAAACGACTATATGTTTTTCAAATTTTTCCAGCTCATTCTTACTAATAATATCAGGACAGCCATCATATCCATTTTTTAAATCTCTATCATGATTTACTATAAATGTAATGTCATTATTTAGTCTCATATTATAGTCTTTTAGACTTGCAATAGCTTGTTCAATTCCACTATTCAAATCCAAAGTAAATTTTGCCTCACCAAAAAATAGAATTTTCTTATTATATTCACAAAATACACCATCACTACCATGTGAAAATGTTCCTGGAGCCGTTATAAAACTTATTTTAGATAGCAACAATTTACTATTATTCATTAAATATTCCATTACTATATAAAATAATATCTCTCCAAATAATCCGAAAACCGTAATCAGCATTTAATTTTTTCAACAATCTATTTTTTTCTTTTGTAAATTCTTGATTCTTATCTTTAAAATTGATTCCATATTTTTTGCAAAATTTCTTAATTCCATCTATATCTTTTATTTCTTGTGCCAAATTATATAATATATTTCTTTTTTCAAATTCTTCAAAATAGTTATCTGGATTTTTTATTAATGACTCTAATATTCCCTTCATCATGTTTTTTTGCTCTAATGTTAATTCTTTACTTAAGAAAACTGAATCACTTTTATTTGTAGAAAAAAAATATAATGCTTCTTTATTTAAAATAATATTAGCAATTTCATCATGCCATATCTCAAGATTCTTTTTTATGTCTTCCCATATAATTTTCTTTTTTTCTACTTTATAATTATTTTTATCTAATTCATTTAATGAATATTCTATAATATTATTCATATAATTTCCCCTTATTTAACATAGCACATTTTTTATAAAAATTTTGTCGAAACTTGTAAAAAATTATAAATTTCGACAAATTTTAACAACTAATACCGGAAGTTTTTCGATTTTCTTCCGATATTAGAAAAATACCGGAAAACTTTTCTGCTTTTCCGGTATTAATTATCTTTTATATAAAAATGCCTTTTACTTTCTTCGTAATCTTTTGCTAATTTATAGCAATATATTTCATTAAAATTAAATTGTCTTAGGTATTCTTTTTCATTTATTAAATTCTTAAATGCTTCTTCTTGCGTATTTCCATATGCTATGCCAATTAATTGTGAATTTTCACAATCTGGTTCAATGCTCTCTGAATCTGGCTGGTATGTATACCCCTCATTTGTTAGGAATAAATAATTATTCATCTCATCACCCTTTTATTTATTTTTTAATAGATTGATTAATCTGTTATTTTTATATATTCTGTCTCTTCCTATTTTTTCAGATGAAAGAAATCCCGCTTCTTCTAATTGACTTAAATATGACATTGCCGTTTTTCTTGTAACTCCACATATATTTTCAATATAATTTATTTTTGTATAGACTTCGAAAAATAGTCCTTCTAATAGTTCCTTACTATATATCTTAGGCAATTTTTCTTTCAATTCTTCACTATATTTTTCCATTTCACCTTGAATGTCTTTAATTAATTTCATTGTTTCTTCTGCAGTTTCTTCAATTCCAATTAATATATATATAATCCATTCTTCAAAATTATTTGTTTCTCTTACTTCTTTAAATAATTTGTAATATGTTTGTTTATTGTCGTTAATGTATCTACTTAAATATAGAATTGGACTATCTAATAAATCCTTTAATACTAAATATAAAATATTTAATATTCTTCCAGTTCTTCCATTACCATCATAAAATGGATGTATTGATTCAAATTGATAGTGTATAATTGCAAATTTTATTAGTGGATCTATCATATCATTGGTGTTTATATACTCTTCTAAATTTTTTAAATATTCTCTAACTTCTTTTTCTGTTTCTGGTGGAGTATATACAATTTCTCCTGTTTTTGAATTCTTTAAAACTGTTCCTGGAATTTTTCTGATTCCTGCATTGTTGTGTTCTATTATTGATTGAATCTCTACCAAAATATTAGTAGTTATCATTTCTTTTTCTTTTACTAAACTATAGCCTCTCCATATAGCGCTTCTGTAATCTATTACTTCTTTAGCACTTTCGTTTTTATATAAGTTGTTATATTTTTGTTGTTCTATTCTATTATATATTTTCCCCC
>OGDY01001684.1_pt1 | contig 23636 bp, 15 predicted proteins | sample 1570341 | NCBI WGS metagenome assembly OGDY01 (sample SAMEA2581972, study PRJEB24529) | metagenome | biome: Human gut stool | place: China | collected 2011 | reverse complement strand
AGAAATTGGCAAAGCCGTAAGGGCGAGCTCAACTTTCCCGGGAATGTATGCTCCGTTTGAACACGAAAAATATCAATTTGTAGATGGGGGAATATTTTCAAACCTACCAGTAAAAGAAACAAAAGAATTGGGAATAGACAAAGTTCTTGCATTACGTTTTAAACTAAAAAGCCCAAGAAAGCAAAAAACAATATATAATATAACAATGCAATCATTGGACCTAATGACAGAAAACCTAATAAGAGAATCTGTTAATGCAAGCACATCTGTTTTAGAAATAGACTTAAGAGAAGTAAAACCATTTAATATAAAAAAATTGGAGTTTTGCTATAAAGAAGGATATTTACAAACATTAGACAATATATTAAGAATAAAAAGAGAACTTGCAGGTTAATTATTAACTAAATAATACAAAAAACAGGAGTTAAAGATATTAATAATTCCTGTTTTTCTTTTCTCTTTTTTTAATTGAAATATGCTTTTTACTAATATTTCCAAAAACACCTACAAAACTTGAAAAAAGTGAGAAAAACCACTTGAAAAAGTTTACATAACCGTATATAATATATATGTATAAAATTATCATAGCGAAATTACGTTTAATTACAAAAATGTCATGAAAATGTAATTTTTCAAAAATTCTTTTTAATCTATTAGTTTCCGTAAACAAATTTTAAAAGGATGTAGAATTTGAACAATTAAATAAAAAAACGTATATTGACATTAATTGCAAAAAATGTGAGAATAATGCTATATAAATATAAGAAGATAAAGAGAAAAATACTAAAATAAAATCAGGAGGAAAAAAACATGTTTAAAAATCTAAAAAAATCAAATGATGGAAAAATTAGTACAAAAGTTTTAGCAACATTTTTAGTTTTAACTTTAACTTTTTCAAATTTTGCACTACTTCGGATCATATTTGGGAAGTGGTTTAATTTCATATGCAGCAGATGAGCAAAATCAAATTACATTTAATGCCCAAATACTAGATAGCGAAGGAAAGGAAGTAAAAGAAGCAGACATAACGTCTGAATTAAATTTACATTTAAGCATAGCGGTAAAGGAAGGTAATTTAAAAAATGTAAATCTAGACTTAAGCAACTGCAACTTTAAGTTAAAAGATGAAAGTGGAATAGATCAAATAAATGCAGGAGAAACTAAAGAATTAGATTTTAAAATAGTAGCAAGAAATGATGACCAATTTAAATTGGATTTATTAAACATGGAAAGTAAAATAAAATTAACAGGAACATATTCGAACGATAATAAAACAGAAGAAGTAAATAAAGAAAAAACAGTTTCAGTAAAATGGAATGCACAAGAGCTTTATAATATGGATGATGAAACAAGAAAAGCAACAAAGGTGCTAGAAAATGAAATAATAACAAATAAAACATATACAATAGATGGAGAAGAAAAAAGAGTAGTACAAGTAAAAATAAAATCAGGAATAAAAGACAACATATATCCAATAGAAAAAACACAAATAACAGCAAACCCACTAGAATTAGGAAAAATGGAAGAAGGTAAATTTGTAGCTGAAAATGAACTAAAAGCAGAAAAAGTTGAAGTTGTAGCATATTCAACAAAAGCAACAAACGGAAAAGATGGTTCAGCAAATTTTGGAAAGGCAGAAGAAAACAAATTAGGATCATGGAAATATGATAGTGAGAGTGGAAAAATAACAATAACAGTAAATAACAGCAAAGATGAAAATAACTGTGTAGCATGGGCTAAAAATGCAGTAGACGAATTTGTAATTACATACATATATAATGAAGAAAGTGTAAAAAATGTAAATGCATTTAGAACAGTAGTAGAAAGTAACCTTAAACTTTATACGGATGAAGGAGAACATAAAAAAACAGTAAGATACTGGGTAACAAATGCAGAAAAAGCTATGCCAATAGAACTAAATATACAAGCACCAAAAAGCTTAAGTAAAAGAAACATTCAAAAAGGAGAAAGCTTTGCAGAAGCTTGGACATTAAATATAAGCAACACACAAATAGGAGGAGATATATTAGCTGTTTCTAAAATAGACAAATTAAATATAGCAGATTCAGAAGACATAAAACCAGTTACACATTATAATGCTACATATATAAATAAAGAAGACTTTATAAACATATTAGGGGAGAATGGAGAAATAGTTATCCTAAACATGGCTACAGGTGAAGAATTAGGAAAAATAACAAAAGAGAGCACTATAGAAAATAACGACAAAATACTTGGAATTAGTTATTCAGAAAATGCAAGCCAAATAGGAGTGCAAATAAGCAAACCAGTAAAAGCTGGAAAATTAAGCATAGCAAGTAGAAAAACTTTAAACATTTCAAGTGTTGAAGAATATGTGTCAAAAATAGATAAAATAGATTCATTAACAATTAATGCAATAGCCGGAATACAAAAAGCAGGCGAAGAAGACTTTATATATTCAACAGAAACAATATCAAAACAAATTTCACTAGTAAGCCCAAAATCAAATGCAGAGTTGGGAATAAATTTAGGAAAAGATAAAGAAACTTTACCAGTAGGAGAAGAAAACAAAGTTGACTTTACAGTTACACTACATACAAGTAAAGAAACAGACAAACTATTTAATAATCCAACAGTACAAATAGAATTACCAGAACAAGTAAAAGAAGCATCAATAGTAGAAAACACAGAAGGAATATCAAATGCTAATGGATTAGAATTAAATGGTATAACAATAAACAATAATATAATAGAAGTAAAATTAACAGGAAATCAAGGAGAATACGTAGACTATAACGGACAAGATACAACAATAACATTTTCTGCGAACCTAAAAACACCAGAATTACAACCAACAACTACAGGAGATATTAAATTAACAGTAGTAAATGGAGGAGAAAAAATAGAAGATTCAAAACAAGTAACATTCTCTGCAGAAAAAGGAATAATACTTGCAAATAGTATATCAAATTATAATGGAGAAGAACCTGAAATATTAGCAATAAAAGAAAACAGCAAAACAGGTTTATTAAGCGAGGAAAAATCAGCAATAGCACAAGTTAAAGGAACAATAATAAACAACACAGAAAAAGATATAGAAAATGTAGTTGTAGTAGGAAACTTCGCAGAAGAAGGCTCTACAATAACACCTATACTAAAAGAACAAATAGCAGTAGAGAATGCAACAGTAGAATATTCAGCAGATGGACAAACCTGGGAAGCATATAATGCAGAAAAAGCAAGCACATACAAAAACTACAAAATCACATTTGCAAAATTAGCAGATAAATCAATAACAACATTTACATATAAAATAGAAATACCAGAAAATTTAGGTGCAAACAAATCTATGAATAGCACATATGATATAATAATAGAAGACAAAATACAAAAAGCAGCAGCTATAACACTAGAAACACCACAAAAAATAGAAATAGAAGTATCTGCAAAAGCAATAAGTGATACTGTATATGAAGAACAAGAAATTACATTTACAGTAGATGTAACAAACAAATCAAATGTTACAGCTAAAAATGTAAGTATAGAAGCAAGTCTTCCAGAAGAATTAGAATTAGTATCAAAACCAGAAAACTTTGATATAGAAGCTGGAAAAACAGTAACAAAAACAATAACAGCAAAAGTAAAAGCATTACCAGAAGAAACAAAACAAAAAGATATTACAACAACAATAAAAGCAACACCAAATGGCAAAGAAGATCAAGCAAAAACAGTAGAAGTAAAAAATGTAGTAAAACAAGCTTTAATAAAAGCAACAATTGAAGATGCATATAGTGATGGAGCAGAATTTATTTACGAAGGAGGACAGCTAGGATATAAAACAACAATAACAAATGTATCTGACGAGACTTTAACAAATGTAGTTATTACAAGTAAATTGCCAGAAGGAACAAAGTTGAATGAAAATGAAGAATTAAGTGCAATACTATTTGAAGGAGATACAGAAAACGTATATGACAGAAAAATTATAAAGGAAGGAATTTTGCCAGTAGAAAAAGAAAATAATGAATTAGAATTTAAAATAGGTACAATTCAGCCAAATCAAGGAGCAGAGATAATTCTATATTTAATAGAGACAGAAAAATTATCAGAAGGCATTTTTGAAAAAGAGATATCATATAAAGCAACAATAGATACAGATCAAATAAAAAATTACATTATTCAAAAAACAAATAATGTAGTTAAACCAAAAATAGATTTTGACGTAATATCAAAAAATTTAACAGATGCTACAAGAAATAAATATGTTAAAGCTGGAGACATTTTAGGATATACTGCAAAGATAAAAAATTCTACTAAATATGCGCAAACAATAATATTTAATAATAACATTATAGAAGGATTAAGCTGTGATGAAGTAAAGGTCGTTTTAGATGGAAAAGAATTATCAGAAGAAGATAATGGTATAAAATATTTTAAAACAAAAGGTGATAAATATACCGTAAGAATTAACTTAAGAGAAGAACAAGAATTAACTATATCTTGGAGTGGAGTTGTTTTAGCGGAAGGAGAAGAGGATAGTACAATAAAGAGTATATCTACGTTAAATGCAAGTGTTCCACCTAGAAGTGCATGGGAAAGTAGTAAAGATATAAATATCGGCGAAAAAACTATAGAGTACATATTAAAAGGAACTAAAGCAGATGAACCGGATAAACCGGGAACAGACGAACCAGGCACGGACAAACCAGATACACCAACAGATAAAACATACAGTATTTCTGGTACAGCATGGCTTGATGAGAACGAAGACGGAATAAAAGATGAAAAGGAAAAATTATTAAAAGGTATCTTAGTAAAAATAAAACAAATTAACAAAGATAATGTTGCAGAATACCTAAAAGGTGAAGATGGAAAAGAGATAACAGCAATAACAGATAATGATGGTAAATATGAATTCAAAGAATTAAAAGCTGGAAAATACATAATAGAATTTGAATACAACACAAAAACATATAAGCTTACACCAGTAACAAATAAAGATTCTGTACCAACTGCACCTACAACAAGCAAAGGAACAACAGTAAAAACAGATACACTTAATGTAACAAATGGAAATATAGAAAACATTAATATAGGTTTAGTGCTAAATTCAAAATTTGATTTAGAATTAAACAAATATATTACAAAAGTAACTGTTCAAAACAACAGTGGAACAACAGAATACAATTATAATAATGAACAATTAGCAAAAGTAGAAATAAAAGCAAAACAAATGGCAAGCTCAACAGTACTTGTAGAATATCAAATAGAAGTTAAAAATAATGGGGCAGTTCCAGGAACAGCAACTGTAATTGCAGACTATTTACCAAAAGGACTAAAATTTAATTCAGAAATGAATACAAATTGGTATCAGGGAACAGACGGAAACTTGTATACAGAAGAATTAAAAGACATAATGTTAGAACCAGGAGAATCAAAACAAGTTAAATTAGTTTTAACTAAAGCAATGACATCAAATAGTACAGGTACATTTACAAATGCAGCAGAAATATATGAAGATAAAAACGATTTTGGACTAGTAGATACAAACTCTACACCAGCAAACAAAGAACAAAAAGAAAATGATTACAGCACAGCAGAATTAATTATAAGTACAGCAACAGGTAGTCCAATGATGTATATCGGAATAATAATAACAAGTATGCTTATATTAGGTGGCGGAATATATCTAATAAATAAAAAAGTAATACTTGAAAAGAATATATAGGAAAGGAGGGAGAATAAATGATTATAAAATACAATCATATAACAAAAAAAAGACTTATATTATTAGTAATTTTAATGGCACTTATTTTAATGCCTTCAATCAAAAGTTATGCAGCTTCAACAACTAATACAACAATTAATAAGAACAATACATATACTAACGGTTCTAAATATACTGCTGTATGTAAAGATCTAGCAGAGAATAGTGATCTTTACTGTGTTGAGGAATCGCAAACTAAGCCATGGGGAAATAATCCACAACAAGTAGTAACCTATGAATGCATTGGTTCTGTAGATGTTGATACTAGAAGAAAATCAAATATTGTAAAGAAAACTGGAAAATGCACTGCGATAACAAATGATGAATGTCTAAAAATTGCATATGCTTTAGCAACAAAAAGTAAGTATTATTCTACAGTTAAGAAAATGATTGAAGATAATTTTGATTTCAATACATATAAAGGATCTTATCAATTTCCAGATTATCATAGAGCTATAGCTAAAAATCCATGGTCTGCAATTATATGGGATTTGCATGGAGCATCAAAATTGCAAGGAGCTGAAAAGTATATTGAAATATTAAGTTATTTTGAGCCGAAAGGTTATGGTTCTATAGGGGCGCTTGTAGGAATATCAGCGGTAATTGCTGATGTAGAGGAAAATGCTTTAACTATGGAAGAAATTAATGCGAGAACAGAAATAAAGGAAATTCAAACAACTGTTAAAACATACTATAATATAGAGGAAGAAAACCAAAATTTAGCAAATAAAATTAAAGAGTTACCAAATAAATCAAAACCAAGTGAGTATATAGTAATAGGTCCATATAAATATGAAGCATCAAAAGGAGATTATATTAGTAATATACAAGTAAAAAAGAATGGACAAAATAATTATGAGGAAATTCATGAAAGCATTATAAATCCTAGTAAAATATTAGTTTTAAGTAAACAGTTAAATGGAGAGTATAAAATAACATATTCAGATACAGAAAAAAGAATAGGATATGATATATTACCAGAATTTTATGTTTTAGTAAAAAAAGATTCAAATATTAGATCAATTGATGATTTAAAGGTTACAATAGGTAGAAAAAATTATGAAGCTAAATGGTACTATTTTAAAGGCACTAACCCATCACAGGCTTTAATGACAGGAAATGGGAAATTACATGAAGATACAAAATCTTTAAATTACAAAGTCAACCTTATCCCTCCTGTGCAAGTTGAATTAGACAAAGTAGATACTGCTGGAGATGCAGTTGAAGGAGCTAAATTTAGCATAGAATACAGCAATGGACTAAAAGGAGAAACAAAAGCAGTTGGAAAAGATGGAAAAATAGTATTTTCACAAGTACAACCAACTAGTCCAGATGAATTTACAGCAACAATAACAGAAACATTTACACCAGCAGGTTATAAAAAACTAGAAAAACCAATCGTGCTAAAATTCACATATGACCAGAATAAAGCAGTATGGAAAGTAGAAAAAATAAGCGGACCAGATGAAAAAATAACAATAGGAACAGTTACTAAAGATAGCAAATCAGGAATAAATAAAATTCCTGTAACAGTAGAAAACAAATCTATAATAGAAAAACTAACATTATTAAAGACTTCATCAGTAGGTGGAGGGAAGGTTGAAGGAGCAAAATTCAAATTAACACTAACAAACATTGCAAGTATAAAAGGATATAAAATACCAACAACAGGAACTCCAACAATAATTGTAACAACAGATAAAAATGGAAACATAGTATTAGAAGACATTGAAATAGCAGACTTAAGTAAAGACATAGTAATTACAATGGAAGAAACAGAAGCACCAGTAGGTTACAAAAAAATTGAAGGAAAAATAACAGTAACATTAAAAAGAAAAGGAAATACATATACTATACATAAGGCGGAAAAAGAGAATACTGTTACTGATGATGAGTTTAAAGCAGGAGAAGTAACATTAATAAATCACGAATTAGTATTAAATATTAAAGATATTCCTATAATGAACTTAGGTGGAATAGTTTGGACAGAGAAGATACAAACAGATAAAGCAACAGCTGAAATAAATAATAAATATGATGGCGAAAATCAGGATGAAGCTTTAGCTGGTATAAAGGTAACTTTATATAAAAACGGAAAAAAAGTTACAGAAACAACTTCATCAGATGGAAATCAAAAGGCAACATACACAAATTATAAGGGAAATAAAGTAGAAGTAGACCTAGCAAAAGGGGAGTATATGTTTACAGATATAACAGCAGGTAATGACTATTACGTAGTATTTGAATATGATGGAATTAAATACCAAGCAATGACAAATAGTAAAGAACAAGCATATACAACAAAAGCAAGAGATACAAAAATATCTGAAGAACCTAACCGTAAAGATTTTAATGATAATACAAAAACAATATCTGGTAATGGTGAAGTAGATAAAAGCAAAACTAATACTGGATGGATTATAGAATATGATTTAGATAACGACAGTACACCTAATAAAGCAATATATAGAAATATAAAAAATGAAAATGGTGAGCTACAATATGTAGAAGGCAAAACATATACATATTTGAGTAAGACAGAAGATTGGATGGGTACATGGAATACAGATGGAACAATAAACAAATCTCATTATGCATTTAATATAAACTGTGGATTAAGCAAAAAATTATTTGATTTAAGTTTAGGAACAGATGTAAAAGATGCAACAGTAGCAATAAATGGCAACCAAACAACATATACGTATGACCAAATACTAGATGGAAAGTTAGATAAAGCATTAAATAGACCAAGTAGCGATAAAAATATAAACTACAACTTATATTTGGCTGTTTCAGACTACAATTACAGAATTGGGGATTATAAAGTACCAGGAGAAGGTTCTATCGAAAATAAATATGATGCTGAAGCATTAAATAAAGAACAAATAGATTCAGCAAAAAAAGATTCAGAGCTAGAAGTATATGTTACATATAGAATAGAACTAAAAAATCAAAGTACACAACATGATGCAAAAGTAAACTTGGTGGAATATCATTTTGATGAACATTACCAGTATGTAAGCATAAAAAATGCAACTGCAGAAAAAGACCCAAATGCTAGGGTATTATATATAACTCCTGATGAAGGAATAGAGGCTGGAAGAACACTACTACCAAATATAGAAATAACATTTAAAGTATTACCAGACGGAAAAGGAAATAAATGTGTGCTTGGTGAAGACTATTTAAATCAAGCAGAAATAATATCATATACTACTGGTGGTGGACTTGTAGATGAAGACTCAGCACCAGGAAATGCTTTCTTAGAAGAAAATAAAATAAGATATGAAGACGATACAGACGAAGCAAACGGAATACAAATAAAATTAAAAGACAATGCAGAAAGAAGTATTTCTGGAAAAGTATTTGATACTGAAAATAATAGCGTTAATGATGTAATCGTTCAACTTATAGAACTTGTAGAAATCAATAATAAACAATATGAATATATTTGGCAAGAAACAGTAGCTGGAAGCAATACAGTAAAAACAACAGATAGAAATGGATATCCAGGAAAGAGTTATTCTTTTACAGATGATAATAAGAATAAAGCTGGTGAATACAAATTTACACAAGGAATTATTCCAGGTAACTACATTGTAAGATTTATATATGGTGATGGAAGCGCTTATGAGATAACAGAAAATACATTAAAGTATAACGGTGAAGACTATAAATCTACTTATGTTGATTATAACTATAATGCAGAATGGTACAACAATATATCTTTAGATGGAGAAAAATCAAAAGCAGTAGATAATGAAGCAAGAAGATTAAAAGTAATGAGCTATGCAGTAGATGTAGATGGTACAAAAGGTGCAGAACTAGCATTATTAAGCAAACCAATAGGAACAAATAATAATAAATTAAAAGATGTATTAGACAACACTTGGATGTGTGCAGAAACATTAAAAATAAAAATGCCAGTAGACACAGATATTAAAGAAAATGTAAGCAATGATTCAACAGTAGATAATGGAAATGCTCCAAGCACTGAAAACACTCAATTCAATAATGTAAACTTGGGATTAATGGAAAGACCAAAAACAAAATTAGTACTAGAAAAACATATAACAGGTTTAACAATAAAACCAGTAGCAAGTGGAGTAAACTTAATAGCAAATGCAACAGCAGATATTAATGATATTCTTAAAGCAACACAAGGTTCTGAAATAGAATTAAAAGGACAAAAAGATGGATTGTTTGCAACAAAATCAGGAAGAACAAACAGAGGATTGTGGTACTTACAAACAGATACAACAGAATTAGCTCAAGGTGCAGACGCATATATAACATACACTTATGTTATAAAAAATGAAGGTGATGATGATTACTTAAACGAAGATTTAATCGCATTTTATATAAATGACATAAATGGCTACGTAAATAAACTTTCAGATTTAGGAACAGAAGTAAAAAATGCTAAAAAACAAGTAACAGGAACAGCCTATACAAACGGAACATATATATCAAACTTCTATTATACAGGACATGCAACAGGAAAAGATAAAAAAGTTCTAGCATCAGTTGAAGAACTACAAGAATCATTAAATCCAAAAGTAAAATTTCTAAACAGTACAACAGACTTTAGTAAAACAGATAGAAATTCAAATATAAAATATGCTTACTATGATACAAATGGAAATATGCAAGAAAATGATAGTAGCATTAATGAAATAATAACAAGTACAACAGGAACAGGAAAAATGGAACTAAATGGGCGAGATACATCTAAAAAACTTGTAGTTTCAGTAGGTTTATCAGCATCAGAAATAGAAAATGGTGGAGTATACGATAGCTATATAGCACAAGTAACACACTACACAAATGCAGCAGGAAGAAGAGACCAAAGCACACCAGCTAACCTAAGCTATGTACATAGTGAAGACACTGGAATTACTTTAGATAAATACAATGAAGAAGACGAATTCTGGGCTGAGACATTTAGAATTACAAAGCCAACAGGTGAAGATAAAATAACACCAGTACAAATAGCAATAATAACAATATCAGCAGTAGCAGTACTAGGAGTAGGAATTATCTTAATCAAAAAATTTGTACTTAAAAAATAATAACTAACAAAAACCAATAAAAGGCCAAAACCTTTTATTGGTTTTTACATTAGGTGAACACAGGGCTTGCCACATGTATATAAATTAAAAAAATAGATATAATAAAATTATTGGTATATATTGTATGAAAAAAATGCTTGTGATATAATTTATAAAAATGGGTAAAACCAAATATATAACAAAAGAAAGGAGCATAAGCTTATGTCAGAATATGAAGAGCTAAAAGCAAGACTATTTAACAAAAAGGAATGCGGATGGGAGAACTTAAGAGAAGAAGAAAAAACAAGAATAGATACATTTGGAAATGAATACATTTATTTTTTAAATAAATGCAAAACAGAAAGAGAAGCAGTAGAATTTAGTAAAGAAATATTACAAAAGAATGGCTTTGTAGACTTAAGAGAAAAACCAACATTAATGCCAGGAGATAAGGTATACTATATAAATAGAGCAAAAAGCGTATATGTTGCAGTAATAGGAACAGACACATTAGAAACTGGATTAAATATAGTAGGAGCACATATAGATTCTCCAAGATTAGATTTAAAACCAAATCCATTATATGAAGATTCAGGATTTGCATATTTTAAAACACATTATTATGGAGGAATAAAGAAATATCAATGGACAACAATTCCACTTAGTATACATGGGGTTATAGTAAAAACAACAGGAGAAAAAATAAGAATAAATATAGGAGAAGATGAAGCAGATCCAATATTTACAATAACAGACTTACTTCCACACTTAGCACAAGATCAAATGGAGAAAAAACTAAAAGAAGGAATTGCAGGAGAAGATTTGAATTTACTTATAGGAAGTATTCCTTATGGAGATGAAAAAACAACTGAAAGAGTAAAATTAAATATTTTAAGAATATTAAATGAAAAATACGAAATAACAGAAAAAGACCTATTAAGTTCAGAGTTAGAATTAGTACCAGCATTTAAAGCAAGAAGTTTAGGATTTGACAGAAGCATGGTAGCAGGTTATGGACAAGATGATAGAATATGTGCATTTACAGCTTTAAGAGCAATATTAAATGTAAATAATCCTAAAAAAACAGCAGTATGTATATTAGCCGACAAAGAAGAAATAGGAAGCATGGGAAACACAGGAATGGAATCAAATGTATTTGATACATTTGTAGCAGAGTTACTAAATAAAAAAGCAGAAAACAGACCAAATCAATTAGATAAAGTATTCTGTAATTCTAAAATGTTATCAGCAGATGTTGATGCAGGATTAGATCCAATATATGCAAGTGTATCAGAAAGAAACAATGCATCATTCCTAGGACACGGAATAGGACTAAACAAATATACAGGTGCAAGAGGAAAATCTGGAGCATCAGATGCAAACGCAGAATACGTAGCACAAATAAGAGCAATGTTAGAAAAAAATGAAATACCATACCAAATAGGAGAATTAGGAAAAGTAGACGTAGGAGGAGGCGGAACAATAGCCTATATTCTAGCAAACAAGGGAATAGATGTAATAGACTGTGGCGTACCAGTATTATCAATGCATTCACCATATGAAGTAACAAGCAAATATGATATATACCAAGCATACAGAACATATGAAACATTCATGAAATAAAAATGAGGGAAAAAGGGGCTTACCCCCTTTTTCCCTCATTTAGTTAAATTATAAATTGTATAAGTTATTATCTATGCATAGTTTTGCTCTTGAAGCTGTTTTTTCATCTGATTTAAGAGCATTTTCTAAGAATTCAGGATGGTTTATTAAAAATGTTCTCATTGTTTTATCTGGGTTTTCATAAAAGTTTTTTAGCATTTCATATTGAGTAAGGTTTATTATTTTCATATCAAGTGCTTTTTTAAATAAAGTTTCATCTATATTTATCATTGAAAAAGATTTTACATTTGAGGTTTCTAGTTTTTCTTTTCCACCTTGCATTCTGTCTACAACTACTGTGCTCCAACATATTTTTGCTCCTAGACTTTCTATCGATGGAATCCATGCACGTATATAGCTTGAGGCTTCTGTAATTAAGTCTGCTATGTGTAATACTTTTGCATTTTTTACTTCTGATAGGTCAATTGTAGTTTCAAATTCGCTGTCTGTTATTACCATACTTAAGTCTTTATATATTGTTATATGTGGTTTGTTAAGTTTGTTTGCTATTATGTTAGAGAAAAACCAATCTCTTCTTTCACCACCAGAGATATAGTCTATTTCGCTAATATTAATGTTTTCCTTAATAAAACTAATCATTTCGTCTATTACAGATTTGTAAATTTTATTTTCGTTATAATGTTCAAAAGTTTTTTCAAATACTTTCCTTGGAAGACTATCCTTATTTTGTTTTTCATAATCTATAAATTCCAAAAGCTCTACTGCATCTTGTTCGCTTCCATATAAAAAGTGTGTGTTTATATAATATGGACCAATTTTACCGAGATGTATACCAAAAGGGTTTATTGTCTGGACAAATTTTTAAAGCATGTGTTTCAAATAAATTTGATATTATATTATTCATAAAAAACCTCCTAATATTTTCTTAAATGATAAATCAAAAGTATTATAAAGTCAAATAAAAATATTGAAAAAGAGGTTAAAACATGATAATATTTAAAAAATATAAAAGAAGGATAACCACGCACTTTTATAGGAAAAATAGAAGGAAGAATATGGTGCACAATTGTAAGTGGTAAAATATATTTAAAGGAAAGATAAAAATGAAAAATGCAATGGATAAATTGATTAATAGGATTAAAGAAACAAATAATCCAACTGTTATGGGGTTAGATCCAAGATATGACATGATACCAGAAAGTATTAGGACAAAGTATTCAGAAGATATTGAAGGGGCTTGCAAAGCTATACTAGAATTTAACAAAGAATTAATTGATAGTGTTTATGACATAGTTCCAGCAGTAAAACCTCAAATTGCTTTTTATGAGATGTTTGGGGAAGAAGGTATAAAAGTATTCAACGAAACATGTAAATATGCTAAACAAAAAGGAATGATTATAATAGCAGACGTTAAAAGAGGAGATATTGGTTCAACAGCAGCAGGATATTCAAATGCATATTTAGGTAAAACTCCAATAGGAGAAGAAAAAGTATCAATATATGATGTTGATTTTGTAACTGTTAATCCATATTTAGGTATTGATGGAGTAAAACCATTTATAGATGATTGTAAAGAATATGGTAAAGGAATATTTATACTAGTGAAAACATCTAACAAATCTTCTGGGGAATTACAAGATTTAAAATTAGAAAATGGTACAACAATATATGAAAAAGTTGCAGAATTAGTAAACTCTTGGGGAGAAGATCTAGTTGGAGAATATGGATATAGTAGTGTGGGAGCAGTAGTTGGTGCAACATATCCTATTCAAATAAAAGAATTAAGAGAAATTATGCCTAAAACATATTTTTTAATTCCAGGATATGGTGCACAAGGTGGAAAGGCAGAAGACATAGCATTAGGATTTAAAGATGGAATTGGTGGAATAGTAAATGCTTCTAGAAGTTTAATGTCAGCATATAAGTCTGATAGATGGAAAGATAAATATTCAGAAAAAGAATTTGGTAAAGCAACTAGAGCAGAAGCAATAAGAATGAGAGATGAGTTAAATAAAGAGATCATAAACTAAAGTTTTGTCAACGACAAAAATAGAACAATTAATTTAAAAAATCTCTTGCAAAATATAACAAAAAATGATAATATATTTACATATTAATAATAATAAATAATAGATTTAAAAAAAACCCCAATTTTAGGGCAAGTTTTTTAAATCTATTTTTGTTTTTGGAATTTAGGAGGAAAATGTAAATGAACACAAAGTATATTTTTGTAACAGGAGGAGTAGTATCTGGATTAGGAAAGGGAATAACAGCTGCATCTTTAGGTAGACTTTTAAAAAATAGAGGATATAAAGTAACAATTCAAAAAATGGACCCATATATAAATGTAGACCCAGGAACAATGAGCCCAATTGAGCATGGAGAGGTTTTTGTAACAGATGATGGAGCAGAAACAGATTTGGATTTGGGACATTATGAGAGATTTATAGATGAAAATTTAACTAAGAATTCTAGTATTACAACAGGAAAGATTTATTCTAGTGTAATAGAAAAAGAAAGAAGAGGAGAATATTTAGGAAAAACTGTTCAAGTGATTCCACACATTACAAACGAAATAAAAGAAAATATATATAGTTTTGAAAACGAAGATGTTGACATTGTAATTACAGAGATAGGTGGAACTATAGGAGATATAGAGGGATTATCTTTTATAGAAGCTATACGTCAAGTTGGAATAGAAAAACCAAAAGGGGATGTAATATACATACATGTAACTTTACTTCCATACATTTCTGGTTCAAATGAGCTAAAATCAAAACCAACTCAACACTCTGTAAAAGAATTACAATCTTTAGGAATTAAACCAGATATATTAGTTTGCAGATCAGAATTACCAATACCAGATAATATGAAGCAAAAAATAGCTTTATATTGTAATGTAAGACCAGAAAGTGTAATTCAAAATAGCACAGTAGACAATTTGTATGCAGTACCACTAATGCTAGAAGAAGAGGGACTTACAAGAGAAGTATGCAGATGCTTAAATTTGGACAAAGTTGAACCAAAAAATGAAGAATGGCAAGCAATGATTGACCATATAAGACAAATAGAAGCAGGTCCAGTAAAAGTTGCAATTGTAGGAAAATATGTAGCATTAGAAGATTCATATCTTTCAGTTGCAGAAAGCTTAAGACACGCAGGATTTGCAAATGATGTAAAAGTTGATATTGATTTTGTTGATTCAGAAGAGATAAATGATAACAATGCAAAAGAAAAACTAGGCAAATATGATGCACTTTTAGTTCCAGGAGGATTTGGAAATAGAGGAATAGAAGGTAAAATAGCAACAATAAAATATGCAAGAGAAAATAAAATACCATTTTTAGGAATATGTTTAGGAATGCAAATGGCAGTTGTTGAATTTGCAAGAGATGTGCTAGGGCTAAAAGATGCAAATTCAGAAGAATTTGATGAAAACACCCAAAATCCTGTAATTCATATTATGGATGACCAAAAGAACATAGAAAACAAAGGCGGAACAATGAGGCTTGGAAGTTATCCATGCATATTAAAAGAAGGTACAAAGGCTTTTGAATTATATGGTAAAAAAGAAATAGCAGAAAGACACAGACATAGATTTGAATATAACAATGATTACAAAGAAAAAATGGAAGAAGCAGGACTTATATGCAGTGGAACATCACCAGATGGAAGACTTGTTGAAATAGTTGAATTAAAAGACCATCCATTCTTTATAGCAGGACAATTCCACCCAGAATTTAAATCAAGACCAAACAGACCAGGACCACTATTTAAAGGTTTAATAGCCGCAGCAAAAAAATAAAAAAGAGTGACCGAAGCATAATTTATGCTTCGGCTTTTTTGTCGAATAGGAAAAATTGAAAATTTTACGTACTTACAAATCCAGATTTAAAAAACAAAAATTGTTTAAAATCAGATAGGTATAAAATGCTGCGAAGCATCCTTGCAGAAATTTCCCTAGTAAATAAGGCTTTATAGAAATTCCGTTCTTAGAGGTTATACTAAGAACCTGCAAAGCTACAGAAATTCCACCAAAACCAAGTAGAAAAGCACAAATAATAATATTAGTTGATATGTTTTTGCTTGCAATTAATGCAATAGAACAAACCCCATTTGTAAGTTCTATAAGGCCTATTACAATTCCTTTTATGTATTTAGAGGGAATACCGAAAGTTTTAAAAACGGGTGAAAGAAAGCTAGAAATTAATTCTAAACAACCACTACTATTTAAAATTGAAATAACAACAGAAAAAAGCACAACAAATCCGCCAATAAGAAATATGGTACTAATTGAATTCATAATGGAACTAGCCAAAACTTCTCCCAAATTTGATAATGATATTCTAGAAGGCAATTTATTAGAAGTTTCGATAAAAGAAGTGCTTCTTTTATTTTTGCTATTTTTCCACCATCTGAACAAAATTCCAACAGTGATACATGCAAAGATATGTGTTATCAGTAATAAAATTCCAGTTTTAGTATCTTTAAAAAGACCAATTCCAACTGTTCCAATAATGAATAAAGGCCCAGAATTATTTGTAAAAGCAATAAGCCTTTCTGCTTCTATATCTGAACATAAACCTTGCTTTTTAAAGTCAGCTACTATTTTTGCACCGACAGGGTAACCACTAATAATTCCCATTATAAAAGGAAAAGCACCTTCACCAGGAACATTAAAAACAGGCTTCATCAATTTGTTTAACATTTTACCAAGTATAGATATTATATTTGTATATCCCAAAAGTTCTGTGGCAATAAAAAATGGTAAAAGAGAAGGAACAACAGAGTTTGCCCACAAGCTTAATCCTTTTTTGGCAGCAGATAAATTACTATTTGAAAAAAGAATTAAAAACAAGGCAAATAAACATATAATGGTAGGAATAATTAATGATTTGGCTTTTAATACAAGCATCTTAAACTTATTCATGGACACACCTCTTATTTACATTTATATTAAATTTTGCATAATATATAACAAGAAAATAAAGAGTAGACAAAAAGTAAAAATAATGTTATATTATGTAGAGATTAAGTAAGAGGGGAATCAGAATGAATAATTATGAGAATGCTAAAAAAATATTAGAAAAATATAATCAACAACAAATAATTTCTATTGCAGACAAAATGCCACAAGAAAAACAAGAAATGCTTGCAGAGCAAGTACTAAAAATAGATTTTGAAGAATTGAAAGAGTTATATGAAAAAACATTTGAAGATATATATGTAGATTTGGAACAATTAGAACCAATAAGAGGGGTAAATCCGGATAAACTTCCAAAGGAAAAGCTAGATGAGTATGAGCAAATTGCAACAAAAATAATAAAACAAAATAAATTTGCAGTGGCAACTATGGCAGGTGGCCAAGGAACAAGACTTCGGACATTTACTTCCAAAAGGTACATATAAAGTTGATGTTGGAGAAAATGGAAAATATTTATTTGAAATTATAGTTGATACACTAAAAAGAGCAAACAAAAAATATAGTGTAATTATACCTTGGTACATAATGACAAGCAGGGAAAATAATAAAGATACAGTAACTTTTTTAGAAGAAAAGGACTATTTTGGATATCCAAAAGAATATGTATATATTTTTGAACAAGGTGAACTTCCATTAATAACAGAACAAGGTAAACTTTTGCTAAATAAAGAAGGATTAATAAAAGAAGCTTCTAATGGAAATGGTGGAATTTTTAATTCTATGCTAAAAAAAGGTGCAATTGCTGACATGGAAAAAAGAGGTATAGAATGGATTTTTATTGGTTCTGTTGACAATATCTTATTAAAATTAGTAGATAGTTTACTTTTAGGTTTAACTGTAAGCGAAGGAAATCAAATAGGAACAAGAACTGTATTAAAAAGGGATCCAGAAGAAAGAGTAGGTGTTTTGTGTAAACAAAACAATAAAATAAAAGTTATTGAATATACAGAGCTTCCAAAAGAAATTGCTTGTATAAAAGATGATGAAGGAGAATTGGTTTTTGGAGAATCACATATAATGTGTAATTTATTTAGTTTGGATGCTATAAAAAGAGCAAGTACAAAGGAATTAGAATATCATATAGCATTTAAAAGAGCAGATTACTTAAATGAAAACGGAGAATTTATAAAAGTAGATAAACCAAATGCATATAAATTTGAGAAATTTATATTTGATAGTTTTAAGTTGTTTGACAATATATCAATTTTAAGAGGAAAAAGGGAAGAAGATTTTGCACCAGTAAAAAATATGACTGGTGAAGATAGCCCAGAGACTGCAAAAAAACTATATGAAAACTATTGGAAAAAAGCATAAGTTATGATATAGTATAAAAGTAAAAACTGTGTCTATGAAGGGATGGTAAAAAATGAGTAGTAAAGGTAGAAGATATAACAGGTATGCAGAACCAAAACTTAATATGAAAAAAGTTTTAGGCGTAATTGTTGCAATTTTAGTAATAATAATGGTGATTGTTTCAATTGTAAATGTAATAAAAAATGGAGAAGATAAAAAGAAAGTAAAAAGCTACTCATATTATACAGTATATGAAAATGGTAAGTTTGGTGTAATAAACAATGAGGGAGAAACGGTTATTAATCCTGAATATACCGAAATAGTATTAATTCCAAACAAAGATGTTCCAATATTTATTTGTACATATGATTTAAATGATCAAGACGGAACATATAAAACAAAAGTAATAAATCAAAAAAACGAAGAAATATTTAAAGAATATAGCAAAGTAGAAGCAATAGATAATTTTGATTCAAAACAAAACATTTGGTATGAAGATGATGTTTTAAGAGTAGAAAAAGATGGAAAATATGGATTAATAAATTTTGAAGGAAAAGAAGTTTTGCCTTGCGATTATGATGAGATAACAGCATTAAAAGGAGTAACAAATAATTTATTAGTAAAAAAAGACGGAAAAGTAGGACTTGTAAATGAAAAAGGACAAACTATTGTAAATACAGAATACAAAGATATAAAAACTTTAAAAGAAGGATATAAAAACGAATATATAATAGTAAATGATAATAACCAATATGGAATAATAAGCACAACAGGAACAGTAATTATAGAGCCAAAATATGAAGATGTAAAATATTTAAATAATTCAGAAATGTTTGCAATTAAAGATGCTGGAGTATGGAAGCTAATAAATAAAGATAATCAAATTTTAATAGATGGTGGTTATGACAATATAATAGAAGCAAAAGGAGAAAATGTAGTAGTAGAAAAAGGCGGAAAGTATGGAGTTGTAACAACAAAGAATGAAGAAAAAATTCCAGTAGAATATGAACAAATAAAATATACATTTTCTATATATTACATAGCAAAAACTGGTGGAAAATACGGAATTATTAATCTGAACAATGAGCAAGTAAAGGATTTTAATTATATAAATATGGATTATGTTGAAAAAGGCGATTTTATACAAGCTGATGTATCAGATACAGAAACAGTAATATTTGATAACAATTTATCTGAAAAAATAAGTGGAATAGTATCTGAAATAAATCAAGAAAAGGGTTATATAAAAGTATATACAAACAATGAGTATAAATACTACAATTTCAAATTTGAAGAAAAGAAATCTTCAGATATATTAACATCAAACAACTTATTCTTAAGTAAAAAAGATGGAAAATATGGATATGTAAACAAAGAAGGAAAAGTAATAGTAGATTATATATATGAAGATGGAACAGAGCAAAATTCATGTGGCTTTGCTGCTGTAAAAAAAGATGGAGTATGGGGAAGCATAAACAAAGTAGGAGCAGTAGAATTAGAACCATCAGTTAATTTAGATAGCAATATATATACAACATTTATAGGTAAATGGCATTTAAATGATAGTGGATTATATTACGAAAAATAGAAGGACAAAAGGGGGGATATTCCCCCTTTATTCTTGAACATAAAAATCTATTTGCAAAAGAGGAGAAGAAAAATGGAGTTAAAAGTAAAATATCAATACACATATTTTATAAAACCGTTTTTAATTAAAGAAAATAAATACTTTTGATTTAATAATATATTTTAATTATTTTATAATAATCAAACATCTTTTATTTCTCCGCAAGCATTTATTTCAAAAATTCTTTCTTAAATTTGTCCAATGTCATCATTTCTATGTTTTTTGTTTTCCAGTTATATACTTTATGTGGCCATCTTACATCATTTAAATCAACCAATGGTTCTTGATAGCATCTACAATTGTATATATTTCCTGCATGATATGGCAATGGTATCTTTTTATATTTATGTCTTTTATCAAGGCTTTCTGGTGATGCTGGATGCTTATAATTTATTAAGACATTTTCCATTACCTTATGAGAGCTTCTCACTGATACATCTTCTGAGGTCCTCCAAACATACCAATAGATCCCAAGGTCTTCTGATCTTGCTTGTGTCAATGCTGAACTAAATTTGCTTGTTTCAGTTCTTGCTATTAATTTAGCATTTGCCTTTGTATTTTCAGGAAAAAATCTTTTTATTTCTTTTGATATATCTTCTGCTCTTTTTCCTTTAAAAGATTCTGTATTTATATGATTTATAACATTTTCTGAAATTTTTGAAGGTAATGTTTCAATTAATGATACATTATATTTAAATAATTCATCCATTCTTTTTTTAACATTACCTTCAATTTCTTTTTCTATACTTTGCTTTATTTCTTTCCCTCTACTACTTTTTCTTGCTGCCTCTCTCCAACTTTTTGAATTACTTTCATAAATCATGGTTGAAATAGTCTTTACAATTTCTTTTACTTTTTTCTTATAAGTTCTTGACTTTGCAGCATTTTCTAAAACTTTTTTAAATTTACTTTTATCATTTACATATTTAAGAGCTTCTTTTTTTATTGGTTTTAATAACTTATTTAATAATGTTATATATTTTTGTTCTATTCTATTTGAAACATCAAATTTCTTATTCATTTTTTTAAACCGTTTTATTTATTTAAAAATCTTTTTTAAATCAAAATATTCTTTTTCTATTTCTTTAAACTCATTATCAGAAATTTCGGGGTCTTGCATAGCTTGTCTATAAAGATTTTCTGCTCTTTTTATATGTCCTAAATTAAATTCATCGTGAATTCCCACAATATACATTTCAGCATTACTTGACAATCTTTTTCTATCATTCATTTTTAACAGCACCTTCTCAATACTGTCAAGTGCTTTTAAAATTTTCATATTAGTATCATTAGCTTTTCCCATAGTTGCAATTCTCCTTTTTAACATTTCATCTTTATCTTTACATTCATCAAAACTTGATTTTATATATTCACCTAATGTTTCATCTTTCTCTTTTACTTTTTCAGGAAGCTTTAAACCTTTACTTTCTTTATTAAACTTTTCTACATTCTTTTTACCTACGACTTCTTTTCCTTTCTCAGAATTAAAGAATCGTCTTTGTGCTTCACTTTTATATGGCATTTATTTCTTCTCCCATTCATTTTTTTTATAGCTATTTAAATAATATATTAAATATTTTTACATTCATCAATTGCTTCACTAATTCCAGCAAACTAAATTTCTTGTTCCTTCTGTTCTACATCTTCTCTTTCCACCAACCAATATAATGCACTTTGTGATATTATTTTTCTTAATATGTCTCATAATTTTACAATTTTTAGCAAAAGTAGCTCTACCATCTATTCTTACTATATTTTCAATCATTTGCTCTTTTCAGTTAAAAACTTTAAATATCTTTTACATATTCTTAAATCATCAAAACAAATAATTAATGTTCCATTTTCCTCATAAGCTATGTAATTTCTATCTTCAAAATTAATATACATCATAAACCTCCTATTTTTTATTTACCTAAGTTTATTTCCTAATTTTTCCTTTTCCTTTATATTTTTTTATTTATAATTTGTAGCAATGTGTCTCTTTTATGGGGGCAGACATTTGTATTTCGGGGAACTGTACTGGATGAGCAGACTCATAAAGCGTTGGATTACGCTACAGTTCAATTGTTTGTGGATAAGCAGATTGTTTATGGGGGAATAACAGATGCGAATGGACATTTTGAACTTCTACATATCCATCCTGGAACTTATCGGGTTATTGTATCCTATTTAGGATATGATTCTACAGAAAAAGAAGTGAAGGTCATTGGGGATATTTCAGCAATCTTTTATTTAAAACCTTCGGTCATGGCGCTGAACGAGGTAGTGGTGACCGCTTCTGAATCAAAACGCGCTACCAGCGCTTCTATCGTTGACCGTACAGCCATGAAACATCTTCAGCCCAGCAGTTTCAGTGACTTGATGGAATTAGTACCTGGAGGAAAGTCGGCTGATCCTCAGATGGGGCAGGCCAATCTGATCCGGATACGTGAAACAGGTAAGACGGAGGATATCTCTTCATTGGGAGTTGGATTTTATATTGATGGTATCTCCCAGAATACGGATGCGAATCTGCAATATATGCCAAACAGTACTTCCGCAGTGAATGCAACGAGCACAATGTCAAAAGGGATGGATATGCGTACCATCTCAACCGATAATATTGAGAAGGTGGAAATCATTCGTGGCATTCCTTCCGTGGCTTATGGTAATGTGGCAAACGGTGCGGTAATCATTCAGCGTAAAATGAATGAGAGCCCCTTGTCTGCGCGTTTTAAGGCTGATAAAACCAGTAAACTGTTTTCTGTAGGCAAGGGAATTCGGCTGGATGGGAACGGGCGTTATGTGTTGAATGCTGATTTAAACTATTTGGAGTCCAAAATAGATCCGCGTAACAGTGTGAAAAATTACACTCGCCTTACTGCTTCCGCCCGCTTGGATGGCAAATGGTTATGGAATGAACGTAATATTCATTGGAATATCAGTTCCGATTATACCGGCTCGTTTGATGATGCGAAGAGGGATAAAGATGCGACAGTAAAGGAAGATTCTTATAAATCGGACTTTAACAGCCTGAAGATAGCGGGGAAATGGAGCATGAAGTTTCCGGCCCATTTATGGATTCGTGAGGTTGGTGTGACTACTTCTGTCAGTCAGCAGTGGGAGAAGATGCGTGAAATAAAGTCCGTTTCTCTGAATCGTCCGGCAGCTATTGCTACTCAGACAGAAACCGGAGAGTTTGATGGCATCTATCTACCTTATAATTATGTGGCACAGATGGATATTGATGGTAAACCTTTATATGTTACGGCTTCCGCCCGTACGCGGCCGGTGTGATCACGCTGCTGGCAAGCGAGCGCGCCCGATTCG